>OBDJ01000078.1_pt1 | contig 68162 bp, 66 predicted proteins | sample 1518041 | NCBI WGS metagenome assembly OBDJ01 (sample SAMN01760916, study PRJEB22395) | human gut metagenome
GCATTACAACGACAGCCGCTACCATATGCTTAACCTCCACGCCACCTTCACCAAAGGGACGGTCGAGTTCAGGCTCTTCCAGTTTGATGAGCCGACCGCAGAGCGCCGGGGCGGCATCCACGCAGGACAGCTCAAAAGCTACATTCAGCTTTGCCTGGCGCTGAGCCAGATGGCGAAGGATGTGCGGACGGCAAGCCCCAACCCCCAGCAGAGCGAGAACCCCAAGTACGCCATGAGAACCTGGCTCCTCCGCCTGGGCTTCATCGGCGAGGAGTTTGCAACGGCCAGAGATTTCCTGACCCGCAACCTTACCGGGGATACAGCTTTCCGGCACGGCAGAGCAGCCGCTTGAAGGACACGCAGGAGTTAGCCTCCTGCCACCTTACCTTCGACCGCTTCGGCGGTCTTAAGGTGGTAGAAGGGTAACCCCTTCGGAAAGGATGGAATACCATGAAAGAAAAAAGATACTACATCGCCTACGGCAGCAACCTCAATGTCCCGCAGATGCGGATGCGCTGCCCACACGCCACAATTCTCGGCACGGCAAACCTCAAGGGATGGGAGCTGCTGTTCAAAGGAAGCAAGACCGGCTCTTACCTTACGATTGAGGAATGCGAAAGCGGTACGGTTCCCGTGGTGATCTGGGAGGTGACGGCTGCGGACGAAGCCGCCCTCGACCGCTACGAGGGATTTCCCAATTTCTACTACAAAAAGGACATCAAGCTTCAATACAAGGGCATCCGCACAGGCAAGCGCAGAACGGTGACGGCCTTTGCCTACATCATGCATGAGGAGCGCCCCATTGGAATCCCCACCAACTTTTACATGAGGACCTGCCTGGAGGGGTACGACACCTTTTACTTCAACAAGAACATTCTGATCGACGCCTACGATAAATGCAGGGAGGTATGCGGCTATGAAGGATAACATCATAAGGACGGCGGTCTGCCCGCTTTGCGGCAGAACCTACCACGGCGCTCCGGCGCTTTCCAGAGAGGACAACAAGACCCTCATCTGCCCGGACTGCGGCACCAGGCAGGCGCTCCAGTCCATCGGCGTGGACACCGCCGAGCAGGAACAGATCATCAAAACGATTCACAGGCATATGCAGGAGTAATGTACACAGTTTCCTCCGCTGATCTTTGTGCAGATTATGCTTGAAATTAACTTGCTATTTTGTGCTTTTAGAGCGAATATGTACACACCGAAAGGGAAAACAAAGAAAAACGGAGGAAACCACCATGATGAACATTTACCAGATGAGGAACAGCTTCAGCCTTAAGGAGTATAACACCGCAATCACCAGAGAGGATTTTGAAGGGAGCTTTACTAAGACCCGCGAGAGCGTCCGCTTCACCTTCAACGGCTGGGATGGCAAGAGCTACGACGGCGAGAGCCGCAGCGCAAAGGTCTACCGCACCAGCCTTCCCGGATACGAGAACACACGATTTGTGAAGGTCGGAAAAGCCCTTTGCTACATCGATGAAGACAGCAGCATTCTGGAGAAAGCCACCGGCGAATACCACAAGGAAGCGGAATGGCTGGTGGATGTTCTCAGGAGCAACTAAGAAATCGGAGGATACGATGATGGAAAACACAGGAATTAAGAGATACGAAGACTACACCGAGAACTGCGAAAACCGCTACCGGCTACCGAACACCAGCACGATGGAGAACCTTTCGATGAAGGTTACCGCCGGAGAAGGTGCGGTGCTGAAGATGGGTGATAAGGTACTGGTCACCGACCACGCCTGGAAGGGATTCATCGCCGGAGTGTACGAGTTCATTGAGACCCCGGAGGAAACCGGATACAGCCACATCGAGTGCCGACTGAACCTCATCGCCATGAGCGGGGAACTTTTCGAGGATGGCGGTCACGCTATTGCCTGGGCGATGCAGCAGTAAATAACAGCGAAAACAATACCCTGAGAACGAGCCGCACGGCTCTTTCTCTCGTACAGATACATTTTGGAAGTCGCAGCCATGCGGCTATTTTTTATGCCATTTTGGAGGTGGTGCCTATGCGAAAACTGAAGAAATACAAGCCTACCAGATTCATGGCGAAGACCTCTCACTACGATAAGGACGCCGCCGACTATGCGGTCATGTTCATCGAGTCCCTCTGCCACACCAAAGGCACCTGGGCCGGTAAGCCCTTTGAGCTGATCGACTGGCAGGAGCAGATCATCCGTGACCTGTTCGGTGTCTTAAAGCCCAACGGCTACCGGCAGTTCAACACGGCCTACATCGAGATTCCCAAGAAGCAGGGCAAGTCGGAGCTTGCCGCAGCCGTGGCGCTCCTGCTCCTTTGCGGGGACGGCGAGGAACGTGCCGAGGTGTATGGCTGTGCCGCTGACCGCAATCAGGCAAAGATCGTGTTTGATGTGGCGGTGGAGATGGTGCGGTTCTGCCCTGCGCTCTCCAAACGGGTAAAGATCCTGGAATCTCAGAAGAAGATCACCTATCTGCCTACCAACAGTTCCTATCAGGTGCTGTCGGCGGATGTGGCAAACAAGCACGGATTCAACACCCACGGTGTCATTTTCGATGAGCTGCATACCCAGCCCAACCGAAAGCTCTTTGACGTCATGCTCCAGGGCTCCGGGGACGCCAGGATGCAGCCGCTGTATTTCCTGATCACGACTGCCGGGAACGACACCAACTCCATCTGCTATGAGGTGCATCAGAAGGCCATCGACATTGCGGAAGGCAGGAAGGTCGATCCCACCTTCTACTCCGTTATCTACGGAGCGGCCGAGGACGAGGACTGGACAGACCCGGAGGTGTGGAAGAAAGCCAATCCGTCTCTTGGCATCACGGTGGGTATTGACAAAGTGCAGGCGGCCTGTGAATCGGCACAGCAGAATCCCGGCGAAGAGAACGCTTTCCGGCAGCTAAGGCTCAACCAGTGGGTCAAGCAGTCGGTACGCTGGATGCCAATGGAAAAATGGGAAGCCTGTGCATTCCCTGTCTCCGAGGACGACCTGGAAGGGCGCATATGCTATGGCGGGCTGGACTTATCCTCCACCACGGACATCACAGCCTTTGTGCTGGTGTTCCCACCGCTGGATGAGGATGATAAATACTATGTCCTGCCTTACTTCTGGATACCGGAGGAAACCCTTGACCTTCGTGTACGCAGAGACCATGTTCCCTATGACCTGTGGGAGCGCCAGGGCGTGCTGATGACCACCGAGGGCAACGTAGTCCACTACGGCTACATTGAGAAATTCATCGAGCAGCTGGGTGAGCGGTTCAATATCAGAGAAATCGCCTTTGACCGCTGGGGCGCTGTGCAGATGGTGCAGAACCTTGAGGGCATGGGCTTTACGGTGGTTCCCTTTGGACAGGGCTTTAAGGATATGTCTCCGCCTACCAAGGAACTGATGAAGCTGGTGCTGGAGGAGAAAATCGCCCACGGCGGCCACCCGGTGCTGCGTTGGATGATGGACAACATCTACATCCGCACCGACCCGGCAGGCAATATCAAGGCGGACAAGGAAAAGTCCACAGAGAAGATCGACGGGGCAATCGCCACCATCATGGGGCTTGACCGGGCAATCCGCTGCGGCAACGATACGGGAGCTTCGGTTTATGACAGCCGGGGCCTTTTGTTTATTTGAGGGAGGACGGTGATCACATATGGGTATCTTTTCAGGGCTTTTCCGTTCCAGGGATAAGCCCCAGAACCGCACCATGGGCAGCGCCTACAGCTTTTTCTTTGGAGGAAGCACTGCGGGCAAGCGGGTTAATGAGCGGTCTGCCATGCAGATGACGGCGGTGTATTCCTGTGTCCGCATCCTGGCGGAAGCGGTGGCAGGTCTGCCGCTGCACCTCTACCGTTACAAGGAGGACGGCGGCAAGGAGAAAGCCATTGACCATCCGCTGTATCTGCTCCTGCATGACGAGCCAAACCCGGAGATGAGTTCCTTCGTGTTCCGGGAAACGCTCATGACGCATCTGCTCCTGTGGGGCAACGCCTATGCCCAGATTATCCGGAACGGCAAGGGCGAGGTTATTGCCCTCTATCCGCTGATGCCGGACCGGATGACAGTGGATCGCGACAGCAAGGGACAGCTTTATTACGAATACACCGTCAGCATGGATGACGCACCTACGGTCAAAGGCAGTCTTGTCCGGCTGCATCCGTCCGATGTGCTGCACATCCCAGGGCTTGGCTTTGACGGGCTGGTGGGCTATTCCCCCATCGCTATGGCGAAGAACGCCATCGGCATGGCGATTGCCTGTGAGGAATATGGGGCGAAGTTCTTTGCCAACGGCGCGGCTCCTGGCGGCGTGCTGGAGCATCCTGGGACGATCAAAGACCCGCAGCGTGTCCGGGAGAGTTGGCAGTCCACCTTCGGCGGCAGCGGCAACAGCAATAAGATCGCCGTGCTGGAGGAGGGCATGAAATACACGCCCATTGGCATCTCCCCGGAACAGGCGCAGTTTCTGGAGACAAGGAAGTTCCAGATTAATGAGATCGCCCGTATCTTCCGGGTGCCGCCCCACATGGTGGGCGACCTGGAAAAATCCAGCTTTTCCAACATTGAGCAGCAGTCTTTAGAGTTTGTGAAATACACGCTGGAACCCTGGCTGGTGCGCTGGGAGCAGTCCATCCAGCGGACGCTTTTTTCCCCGGAGGAAAAGAAACAGTATTTTACCAAGTTCAATGTGGAGGGTCTGCTTCGCGGCGATTACGCAAGCCGCATGAACGGCTATGCTACGGCAAGGCAGAACGGCTGGATGAGCGCCAACGACATCCGGGAACTGGAAAACATGGACCGCATCCCAGCCGAGGATGGCGGCGATCTCTACCTTATCAACGGCAATATGCTCCCGCTTGGAAACGCTGGAGCTTTTGCAGATACACAACCGAACGATGACGGAAAGGAGGAAAACCCCGATGAAGAAGTTCTGGAAGTGGACAAACAGGACGGTGACGAATCAGGAGAATCAGACGGAAACAGTGGAGAGAACGCTGTTCCTGAACGGCACCATCGCCGAGGAAAGCTGGTTTGACGACGACATCACGCCACAGCTTTTCAAGGAGGAACTGATGGCAGGTTCCGGCGATATCACCGTCTGGATCAACAGTCCCGGCGGCGACTGCGTGGCGGCGGCACAAATCTACAATATGCTGATGGACTACAAGGGCAATGTCACGGTCAAAATCGATGGCATTGAGGCATCTGCGGCCAGTGTGATTGCTATGGCTGGTACCCGTGTACTGGTATCTCCGGTATCCATGATGATGATCCACAATCCTATGACCGTGGCGATGGGCGATACCGCAGAGATGCAGAAAGCCATCGAGATGCTTGGGAGCGTCAAGGAGTCCATCATCAACGCCTATGAGATCAAGACCGGTCTCTCCCGCACAAGGCTTTCCCACCTTATGGATGCGGAAACCTGGATGGATGCAGGCAAGGCGGTGGAGCTTGGCTTTGCCGATGATATTCTCAAACGCTCCGAAGTGCCGGAGGACATGGATCCGCCTGCGGTATCCATGCTGTATTCCAAGGCTGCTGTGGTCAATTCCCTTATGGACAAGATCGCAGCGAAGTGCATGACCAATCCTAAGAAAACCGAAGCCCCCAAACCCCAGGGTCGCTCCGTTGATTCGCTCATGGAACGGCTTAATTTGATGAAATTTTAAGGAGGATAACAACTATGACTATTCTTGAACTGCGCGAAAAGCGCGCCAAGGCGTGGGAGGCTACCAAGGCATTCCTGGATTCCCACAGAAACGACAAAGGTATGCTGTCCGCCGAGGACGATGCCACCTACTCCCGCATGGAGCAGGAGATCACCGATCTCGGCAAGGAGATTGCCCGTCTGGAGCGTCAGGAGGCGCTGGATGCGGAACTGAACCGCCCGGTAAACAAGCCCCTCACCGGCAAGCCCATGAACGGCAAGGAAACTGCCAAGACCGGACGCGCTACCGATGAGTACCGTCAGAACTTCTGGAACATGATGCGCTCCAAGACCCCCATGCCTACTGTGATGAACGCTTTGCAGATCGGCACCGATTCCGAGGGCGGGTATCTGGTTCCTGACGAGTACGAGCGCACTCTGGTAGAAGCTCTGGAGGAAGAGAACATCTTCCGTCAGCTGGCGAAGATCATCCAGACCTCCAGCGGCGACCGCAAGATTCCTGTTGTAGCCACCAAGGGTACCGCATCCTGGATCGATGAGGAGGGCGCATACCTGGAGAGCGATGATTCCTTCGGTCAGGTGTCCATCGGAGCCTACAAGCTGGGCACCATGATCAAGGTATCCGAGGAGCTTTTGAACGACAGCGTCTTTGACCTGGAGAGCTACATCTCCCGTGAGTTTGCCCGCCGCATCGGCGCTAAGGAGGAGGAAGCGTTCTTTACCGGGGACGGCTCCGGCAAGCCGCTGGGTATCCTTGCCGCCACGGGCGGTGCGGAGACCGGCGCTACCGCTGCATCTGCGACTGCGATCACTGCCGATGAGCTAATCGACCTGTTCTACTCCCTGAAAGCCCCTTACCGCAGAAACGCCGTATGGGTGCTAAACGACTCCACCATCAAGGCCATCCGCAAGCTGAAGGACAACCAGGGTCAGTACCTATGGCAGCCTTCCCTGACTGCCGGTGCGCCTGACCTGCTGCTTGGCAAGCCTGTACGCACCTCTGCCTTTATGCCTGCCATTGCCGCAGACGCCAAGACTATCGCCTTCGGTGATTTCAGTTATTACTGGATCGCTGACCGCCAGGGGCGTTCCTTCAAGCGTCTCAATGAGCTGTATGCGGCAACCGGTCAGGTGGGGTTCCTTGTCTCCCAGAGAGTGGACGGCAAGCTGATCCTGCCAGAAGCCATCAAGGTGCTGGCGCAGAAGTCTGCGGGCTAATGAAGGGAGGCGGCGGTGATGGAAGAACTGCTCTCAAAAGTAAAAGCCAATCTCATTCTGGAGCATTCGGCGGATGATGAACTTCTGAAGGGCTACATCACCGCCGCTGTTTCCTATGCGGAAAGCTACCAGCATATCCCGGAGGGCTACTATACAGACAATGCGATGCCGGCTACTACCGAACAGGCGGTTATCATGCTGGCGTCGCATTTCTATGAATCCAGGGACGGCTCCACAGGCGGCTTCTTCGCAGACAACACCAATGCGGCGCAGCAGGTGTGGAACACGGTAAACTTGCTTCTTCGGCTTGACCGGGATTGGAAGGTGTGAGTATGAGCTTTGGCAAGATGAACACCTTCCTTTCCATCATAGAGAAACAGTTTACACAAGATGAGGACGGCTTTAAGACGGAAACGGATGTGACCGTGGCTGAGGTGCGGGCATACCGGGAAGGTCGGCATGGCAGTGAAAAATGGGCGAACATGGCGTCCTTCTCCACTGCCACCGACCTGTTCCGGTTCCGTGTGATTCCAGGTGTAGAAATCACCACAGATATGCAAATCCTCTGCGATGGGCATACCTTCGAGATCACATCTGTAGAGGATGTCAAAGGCAGAGGGATGTATCTGGAGGTGCTGGGGACGGAGGTGAAACCGGGTGGCTAAGGTTCAAATGAAAATGCCGGAGGACTTTCTGATGAAGGTATCCCGGCTGGCGGATAAGACGGATGAGATCATCCCGAAAGTGCTGGAGGCAGGCGCAGAGGTCGTGGAGGACAAGGTGCGCTCCAACCTGCAGTCTGTCATTGGCAGTGGGACGAAGTATGACTCAAGAAGCACCGGGGAGCTTTTACGCTCCCTTGGCACTTCTCCCGCCCTGCAGGACAGGAACGGGGATTTTGACATAAAGGTGGGCTTTTCCGAACCCCGTTCGGACGGCGACAGCAATGCCAAGATCGCCACCATTTTGGAATACGGCAAAAGCGGCCAGCCTGCTAAGCCGTTTCTGAAGCCCGCCCGGTCGGCATCCAAAAACGCCTGTATCAGCGCTATGAAGGCAAAGCTTGACGAGGAGGTGGAGAGCCTTTGAGTTTATTATCGGAACTGAAAACTGTGATAGAGGCGGTCGGTCTGCCTGTGGAGACAGGCGTGTTCTCCGATGAACCGCCGGACGAATATGTGGTAGTCACGCCGCTTGCGGATACCTACGAGCTTCATGCGGATAACCTGCCGGAATACGAGACCCAGGAGGCACGGCTCTCCCTGTTCTCCAGGGGCAACTATCTGAAGCGGAAAAAGCAGCTTTCCAAAGCCTTGCTTTCCGCTGATTTTACCATTACGGACAGACGGTATATCGGGCATGAGAACGATACCGGCTACCACCACTACGCCATTGACGTGGCGAAAACCTATGAAACGGAGGAATGAGATATGGCTACCATTGGCCTTGATAAACTTTTCTATTCAAAAATCACGGAGGATGAGGACGGCAGCGAGACCTATGCCACTCCCGTCTCTCTTGCAAAAGCCATGACCGCAGAGCTTTCCGTGGAGCTTGCGGAGGCAACGCTGTATGCGGACGATGGCGCTGCGGAGGTGGTAAAGGAGTTCCAGAGCGGCACCCTCACCCTTGGCGTGGATGATATCGGTGCAGCCGCAGCATCTGACCTAACGGGAGCGGTGATCGACCAGAACGGCGTTATCATCTCCGCCAGCGAGGACGGCGGCGCACCTGTCGCCATTGGTTTTCGTGCAAAGAAAGCAAACGGCAAGTACCGCTATTTCTGGCTGTACAAGGTGAAGTTCGGCATCCCTGCCACCAACCTGACCACCAAGGGCGAGAGCATTGAATTCTCCACGCCTACTATCGAGGGAACAGTCATGCGCCGCAACAAGGTAGACGGCCAGGGCAAGCACCCCTGGAAGGCCGAGGTCACCGAGGGGGACGCCGGCGTGTCCGCATCGACCATCACCAACTGGTACCAGGAAGTCTACGAACCGTCCTATGCGGCCGCTGCCGCGGCATCGCTGGACGGCGAAGGTTAAGGAGGATCTGAATCATGGATGAAAGAACAGCGATGGTTACCATCGGCGGTGTGGAATATGAGATGCTTCTGACTACACGCGCCACCAAGCAGATCGCAGGACGCTACGGGGGCTTAGAGAACCTGGGCGAGAAGCTGATGAAAGCGGAGAATTTTGAAATGGCGCTGGACGAGATCGTCTGGCTCATTACGCTCCTTTGCAACCAGCCCATCCTCGTCCATAACCTGAAACACCCGGAGGACAAAAAACCGGAGCTGACTGCCGATGAGGTGGAGCTTCTCACCTCCCCGATGGAGTTGACGGATTACAAGGACGCCATTATGGAGGCAATGTACCGGGGTACCAAACGGAACGTGGAAAGTGAGCCGGAGGGAAAAAACACGGCGGCCGGGTAAGCGATGAAGAATTGTTTACCCGGCTTTTGTATTACGGCATGGCTCATCTGAATCTGCCGCAGGATGAGGTGTGGCTCATGCCGTTTGGCTTGCTTATGGATCTCTGGGAATGCCATAAGCAGTTTATGGGGATCGCAAAGCCAAAGCAGGAACTGACGATTGATGATGTGATCCCCTATGGAATTTAGCGCGAGAGGAGGTGCGGCTTGTGGCGGACAATTTTGGCCTGAAAATCGGCATTGAGGGCGAGAAGGAATTTAAAAAGGCTTTGTCAGAAATCAACCAGTCCTTCAAGGTGCTGGGTTCCGAGATGAAGCTGGTTTCCTCGCAGTTTGACGCCAACGATAAATCCATTCAGGCTCTTTCCGCAAGGAATACCGTTCTGAACAAGGAAATTGACGCCCAGCGCCAGAAGATCGAAACGCTGCGGGCTGCCCTCCAGAACGCCTCCGAGTCCTTTGGGGAGAACGACCGCCGGACGCAGAACTGGCAGATCCAGCTTAACAACGCCGAAGCCGCCTTAAACGGCATGGAACGGGAACTTTCCGCTAATGAGCGGGCTATTGAAGCCCTTTCTCAGCAGGAAACAGAGGAGGCGGACGCCACAGAGCGGCTCTCCCAGGAGATTTCCCGCCAGGAAGAGGAACTGGCCGGGATAAAACGTGCCTATTCCAATGCGGTTCTGGAGTACGGGAAAGGCTCCAGCGAGGCAAAGGAACTGGAGGGGCGTATTTCCCAGCTTTCCGGGGAACTGCGGGAGAACCGGGAGCGGATGAAGGACGCCGGGGATGTGGCGGAGGATTTCGGCGATTTGCTGGAGGACGCATCCAGCGGAGCAGATAAATTAGGCTCCGGCCTTTCGGTCGCTACGGTGGCGATGGGCAATCTCATCTCCTCCGGCATCCAGGCGGCGTTAAGCGGTATCCAGGAACTTGGCAGCGCCATCTGGAACCTGGACGAAGCCACTGAGGAATACCGGGTAGCCCAGGGCAAGCTGACTACTGCCTTTGAAGCGGCGGGATACAGCGGGGACGCGGCACAGAAATCTTACACGGAGTTCTATAAAATCCTGGGTGATACGGACACGGCCACGGAAGCCTCCCAGCTCCTGGCGCAGCTTGCCCAGAATGAGCAGGACATTACCAAATGGACGAATATCGCGGCCGGTGTTTACGGCACTTTCGGTGACGCCCTCCCCATCGAGGGAATGATCGAGTCCGCCAACGAAACAGCCAAGGTGGGCGAGGTCACCGGCTCCCTGGCGGACGCCTTAAACTGGGTGGGCATCAGCGAGGACGAATTCAATGAGAAGCTGGCGGCCTGCTCGGATGAGAGCGAACGGAACCGTCTCATCATGGAGACCCTCTCCGGGGCGTATGACGAGGCAAGCGGCGCGTTTTACCGCAACAATGAGGCGCTGGTGGCATCCAGGGAAGGCCAGGCGCAGCTGGATGAGACCCTGGCAGGGCTTGGGGAGACCATCTCCAATGTGAAGAACAGCCTCCGGGCGGAGTTCCTTCCCGCCATTTCTGAGGTCATCTCTGCCTTTACCGATATGATAAACGGCGTGGACGGTGCGGATGAAGCCTTTGCGGGAGCCATCACGGGGCTTGTGAATACGGCAGTCTCCATGCTGCCGCAGTTTGTTGACACCGGGATGCAGATATTAACCTCGCTTCTTTCCGGCATCATCCAGAGCCTTCCTGCCGTGGTGGAGGGCGCGGCGCAGATCATCGTCACGCTGGCCCAGGGCATCGCGGCGGCGGTTCCCACGCTGATTCCGCAGATTGTCCTTGTGGTGACACAGATCGTACAGACACTGATTGAAAATCTGCCCATGATCCTTGACGCTGCCCTGCAGCTGATCCTGGGGCTGGCACAGGGGCTTTTAGACGCTATCCCCGTGCTGATCGCAGCTTTGCCCGCCATCATCACGGCACTTGTGGAGTTTATCGTCGGGGCGATCCCGCAGATCATTGACGCCGGGATACAGCTTCTGACCTCCCTGATTTCCGCACTGCCGGAGATCATCACGGCCATTGTGGCGGCAATCCCGCAGATCATCGAAGGGCTGGTGACAGCGATCCTTGGCAGTATCCCGCAGATTATTGATGCCGGAGTAAACCTGCTGATCTCCCTGATCCAGAACCTGCCCACCATCATTACCACCATTGTGGGAGCGATCCCACAGATCATTACAAGCATCATCAATGCCCTTGTCGGGAACATCGACAAGATCATCCTGGCTGGCGTACAGCTTTTTGTGGCCCTGATCACCAACCTTCCGAAAATCATTGTGGAGATCGTAAAGGCGGTGCCGCAGATCATCTCCGCCATCGTGAAGGGCTTTGCAAGCGGTGTGTCCCAGATGGCAAATATCGGCCTGAACCTCATCAAGGGCATCTGGAACGGCATCGGGAATGCGGCAAGCTGGCTGTGGAACAAGGTCAGCGGCTTCTGCTCGAACCTGCTTAGTAAAATCAAGGGCTTCTTCGGCATTTCCTCCCCGTCCAGAGAGATGGCGTGGGTGGGCGATATGCTGACCCAGGGACTTGCCGGCGGCATCGAGGACGGCGCAGGTGCGGCTATCAGCGCCGCAGAGGACTTAAACAACGGAATCCTTGGCGTAATGGACGGGCTGGCAGCGGATATGCAGTCGGCAGTTCCTTCAAACTTTGCTTTTGACGCAAGCGGAACGGTCGGCTCTGTTTCCGGCAGCATGGGCGGCGTGGGCGGTTCCTCCTTCGGAACGCTTATCACCATTCAGCAGATGATCGTCCGCAGCGAGGACGATATCCGCAGGATTTCCCAGGAGCTTTACAACCTGATCCAGACCAGTTCCCGCGCCCAGGGAAGATTTAGTACAGCTTAAAGGGGGTGCAGTCTATGGGCTTTTCATACAATGACATCACTTCAAAGAGCATGGGGCTGAAAGCAAGGCTGACCTCCTGGCAGGTCAGCGGGCGGCTCCGCAACTTTACCACGACCGTTCCCGGAAAGTATGGCGTTACCGACTTCGGAGCGGACTTTGACTACCGGGAGATCGTGGTGTCCTGCAGCATCTTCCCAAGGCACAGCTTTCCCGCCCTGGTTTCCACGCTGGATGATATTGCGGCGTGGCTTGACCCGGTGGGCGGTTTGAAACAGCTGATTCTGGATGATGTGCCGGACCGGTATTTCATGGCAAGGCTGAACGCTGCGGTGGAGTGCGAACGGCTCCTGCGCTCCTCCGGCAGCTTTGAGCTGACCTTTTTCTGCCCTGACCCCTTTGGCTACGCCATCGAGGATGAGAACTTCTCTATCACGGCGGAGGGCAGTCATACCATAACCCGGCATACCGGGAACATGGAGTCGAATCCCATCTACCGCATTGAGGGAGAAATTACCTCCGGGGCGGGAAACTATATCAGCATTACGACCAACGGGCAGGAATTAAAGATCGTTAACGCCACCCTTGCGGCGGGCGAAACGCTGGTGGTGGATACCGACCGCATGACTGCCTATGTAGAGGATGAAAACGGCGTCACGGTGCGAAACGGGCTGCCGTATCTGGAGGAACTGAATTTTCCCACGCTTTCTGTGGGTAACAATACTGTCTCCGTGGCAGTGTCGAATGCTGTGTTTACGGGGCTTGAAATACAGGCAAGGAGCAGATGGAGGTGAGCGGCGATGGCGCTAAAGACAATACTGAATCAACAGACAGACTTCACAGGCGAGTTCCCGGTCGAGTGGGCAAAGGACGGCCTGTGGCGGATGAACGAATCCGCTCCCGATGAAAACAACAACCTTCTGGATTCCTCCGGTGCGGGAAGACCTGCCTTCATTAACAACTGGAGCGGCACCACCGCGTCTATGCGGAGCGGGCAGAAAGGCAATTACTTTCGTTTTAATATCAACAGCCCTGCCACAGAGCAGACCTATCTGAAGGTCGCAAATGACGGCAGCATTTTCGCAGAGCTTGGAGGGCGTATCCTCTGCGGCGGCTGGATGAACCCCACCACCTATTCTGTGGGAAACACCTACTGCCCGATCTTCAACACAAGATACGGTCCCGGTCAGCCGATCTTCTACCTCTCCCTTTTCCGCGGCAGGCCGAGGGTCATGCTCTATGACGATACCGGCTCCCTGATTCTGGATGAAACGGTCACGCCGTCCTTCTCCCTGGTAAACGGCGGCTGGTATTTTATCGCCTGCCTGATCGAGCCGGATAACAAGACGGCACAGTATGTAGTGGGCGACCGTGAAAGCGGCACTGTGTGGGCATCGGAGGTTTTCACCTTTACCGGGGAACTGAACCGCTCCTGCACAGCGGATCTGATCCTTGGAATGCACGCCGATTCCTACTGGTATGCCGGAGGGCTGGACGACTGGTTTTTAGACTGCGATACCTCACTTACCGCAGAGGACTTGATGGACTATTTCCGCTCCTCCCTGGTGGCGAACGCCGGGGATACCTCCGGGAGTGTAGACGGCATTACCGAGCCGGGAGCAGTCACGCTCCGGGCATCCGGCGGTGTGTATCCGTCCGAGGGCGTGCTGACTACAGCGGCGGCTGAGTGCAACCTCTCCGGCACGGGACGTGTGTCCGTAACCAGCGAGTATATTTCCGGCACAACGGCGGTTTCCTTTGTGGAGACATCAACCAGTGATGACCTGACCGATTGGAGCGATTGGGCGGCAGTCCCTTCAGACGGGCGACTGACCTCTCCCAACAGGGCATATATCCGTTTCCGGGTAACGCTCACGACTTCCGACACTGCACGGACGCCAAAGCTCATCGATATCCGGCTCTACGACATCCCAAAAGCGCCCTATGAGAAGATCGGCTACGCAAGGCCGGTGGTGCTGGACAGGAATGGTGCATGGGAGGCGGTGCTGGAGAATGCCTACGACATCATTGTCACGGGCGAGATCAACGGCGAGGACACCCTCTCCTTTAAGATCCCTTACCGGGATGGCAAGCGTGGGTATATCGACAGCGAGAAGAAGATCCAGATCGTGGACGATGTGTACAAGGTCAGGACGGTCACCGATACCAGGGATACGGACGGCAGCGCCGTGACCGAGGTGTATGCGGAGGCGGAGTTCTATGACCTGACATTCTCTGTCCGCAAGGAAGAAAGAACCTTTGAAGCGGAATACCCGGAAACCGCGATGGCCTACGCCTTAGAGGGCACTGAGTGGAGCGTGGGGACGGTCACGGTGCGGACAAAGCGCACCTGGACCAGTACGGAAAAGAACGCCCTGTCCATCCTCAGAAATACAGCAGACCTCCACGGTGGCGACCTGGTCTTTGACTGCCCCAACCGTCTGGTGCATCTGCTGACGGTAAACGGCAGGGACAGCGGCGCGCTGTTTGCCTACAGGAAAAACATGAAATCCATCCAGCGTGTGGTGGATACCAGGGAGCTTGTAACAAGGCTCTACGCTGTGGGCGCGGAAGGGATGACCTTTGCGGACATCAACGGTGGAAAAGCCTATGTGGAGGATTTCACCTACTCAAACGAGGTGCGCATCTCCACCCTGGACTGCTCCTCCTTCACCAACCCCTACCAGATGAAGGAATACGCTGAGATGCGGCTGGCGGATTACGCAAAGCCTACCATCTCTTATGTGCTGAATGCGATGGACTTATCCGTGCTGACAGGCTACGAGCATGAAGCCTGGGAGCTTGGGGATTATGTCCGTGTGGAAGACAAGGAACTGGGGCTTTCGGTCACTACCCGCATCGTCCGCAGGGAATACAACCTGCAGGAGCCGTGGAACACGGTGCTGGAGCTTTCCACTACGCTCAAAAACCTGGGCAGCTCCGCCAGCCAGTGGGACAATGCGGCGGATTCCCTGGAAGGCACCAGCATGGTGTCCAATAACGATATCCGGGAAATGGTCCCATTCAACCTGCTGCGGAATTCCCGCGCTGATGACGGGCTTGCGTATTGGGTCAGCTCCGGCTTTGAAGCGGACGGCGAAAACGGTGCATCCGGCACGGCGTCCTTCAAGGCGGAGGGCGTGGCGGGCATGACCAAAAGCCTGTCCCAGACCGTTTATCCCGCCAACCGCTCCAGCTACACCCTGTCGGCGCAGATCGGCTCGGAAAATCTGGAGAAGCTGAGTGATGACGCCCAGGTGGGCATTGAAGTGGTGATCGAGTATGAGGACGGCAGCACGGAATCAAGATTTATTGACCTGTACTGATGGAAGGAGGACAACATGGCATATTTATCATCTACCTCCGCCAAGATCACGCCGGAGAATTATTCCGCCAGGGTCAAGTCCATCACGGTGCGGGTGTGCATCACCAACTGCACCGGGATACTTTATATTACGGACATCCTCCTGCAGGCAGGGGCGGTGGCCACGGGATGGGTAGGCCATCCCTGCGAGATGAAGTGGACGCTGGATGGGTAAAATCGCTTTTATCCGGCTGGCGGAGGTCATTAACCGGAAACAGGATATGCGTGTCGTGAGCGTCACCGTGAAGCCTACCATCACAAACTGCTCCGGCACGATTTATTTTACCGACCTGCAGCTGCAGGAAGGCGCAGCCCTGACGGGATACACGCCGCACACAGAGGTGTTCCTTCAGAAATATCGTGAAGACGGCGAGGTCAAGGCTCCCGTCTGGTTCAACGGCGTGGTACGGGGAGAAGAAACGGTCATCCTCTTTAATCTTGGGCAGACCTCCGCAGGCTTGGATGTGCATCTCTACCCCAAGTCCGATATGGAGGGCGGCTCCGTTAAACTGGCGCAGGGCGTGGGCGGTCAGAAGGTTTCTTTTCCGGGTGCACTCTCTGCGGAAGATGACCTTGCTCTTCTGGCGTCCACACGGGAATGCACCAGAAACGGCAGCCCGGAGAAAAAAGAGGGCTTTTACCAGTACAGCGCCGCCTGGGATTCCAAGCACAGGGTAACGCTTGCGGAGGGGAAAACGGCACGGGTATTGTTTGAGATGCAGGAAATGCAGGATGGAGGTGCGCTGCTCTGATGGATACATTAAAAGGCAAACAGATCATGGTATGGACGTTTATGGGCAACGCCAGAATGTATGAAGCCCTGCGGGACTACGGCGACCGCATCAGCCAGATCGGGCTGTTCTCCTTTAAGGTTCGAGCTACCGGGGAGATTTACGAGAGCGGCGTGGCAATTTCAGATATGCTCACTTACATCAACAAGTGGCCCCATATCAACTGGCTTTTGACCGTGGCAAACGATGGCGCAAACAGCATCTTCCGCGCCCTGCGGGACAACACGGACGGGGCGCAGGACAGGTTCCTTTCGGAGATCGTCCGCATCATGGAGAAATATCCCTGGTGTGACGGCATCGACATCGATCTGGAGCGTGGGGACGGCTATTCCACCCATACGGAGTCTACGGCGATGTTCCGCAATATCTACAATACCGTGAAAGCCTATGACCCTGCAAAGCACATGAACATCTGCCTGCCGGGAATGACCAGCGTCAATGGCTCGGTGGGCGGTGAGAACTGGTGTGTTTACGGCGACTTGGACGCTTACTGCGATACCGCGTCCATCATGTCCTACGGCATGGCATGGGCGGGCTCCGCACCGGGTCCGGTTTCCCCAAGAAGCTGGCTGGAGGGTATCTACGATTACGCCACGAAGGTCATGGACTCGAATAAAATTTTTCTCGGTATGCCTGCCTACGGCTGGAACTGGCAGATCTACGACACGCCGGAGAACCTGGGGAGAACCTATCGGGGAACGTCCAACACCTACTATGCCGCCAAGCTGTGGATGACGGGCGGCTACAATTTCGCGGACGATGCGCCGCCCCAGCCCTTTCTCCCCATCGTGGCCTATTGGGACGATTACGATAAGGTGCCCTATGCCTTTCCCCATGTCTACGACTACATGGAAGGGGCGGACGCAGTTTCCCGTGAGTATCCCCAGCTTGTGGGGACATACAACCGCAGGCGATACCTGACCGCCTACGGCAAGGAGCAGAAGACCGAGTTTGGGACGGTGTACATTGACCATGATGGAGGTAATTATTCCTATGCTTCCGGCATCGTCTCCATTGAAAACGGCATTGCCACTCTGGGGGATAACGGCTCGGTGACCTATAGCTTTAATATTGATACGGCGGGAACCTACGATGTGGCGGTGCGGCTCTGCTATCCCTTCTGGGACAAAAACGGCATCTATGTGGCTCTGGACGGCAGCACAAAGCATTTCACGGAGAGCCGCCTGTGGTGGCCATACTGGCGGAGTACCTTCTGGACTTCCCTTGTCAGCGGCGTGTCCCTCTCCGCCGGGACGCATACTATTACGATCTCGGTGGATGTCAAAGGCGTGCAGTTTTACGGTTTCCGTGTCTGCTCCGGTTTCTCTGAGGAACCCTCTGCCGGAGAAGCGACCTTTGCCCTTGCTCCCAGGAGCTTTAAGGATGTGGACGGCAACATGGCGGTTCCCGATAAGGGCTTCAAGCTGACATTGGAGATGCTCCGCAGAAAGCCTGACTCTGCACTCGTCTGGTACGAGGATTTCCGGGATTACGGCGTGCTGGAGACAGACTACTGGACGGTGCGCTCCGGCTCATGGAAGGTGTGGCGGTCGGATGAATATTCGATGGAGCGTGTCTACTCCCAGCTTGAAGGCAAGGGAGAGCTTGCCTGGAACTATGACGGCTTCTCGGAGCTGCATCTTCGGGCAAGGCTGGCGTTCCCGTCAGGCAGCAGCGGCAAGGCCGGTGTATTCTGCGGCAGCCTGTTCTGCTGTTTGAACTACGATACCCAGGCGGTGGAGCTATATAGTGGCTCTGCGCTCCTTGGCAGCTACAACCAGGAGATCGCAAGAACCGCATCGGCGGATCTGCGGGACAATCCATCCATGTACACGGTGGAGATGCGTATCCGAGGGAACCGGGTGCGGGTGTATTCCGGCTCCTCCTACACCCTGCGCTTTACGGCAGCGGTCAGCGGCTTTACAGGAGGCTATGCCGGATACCGCTCGGACAATACGACCGTGTGCGAGCTTTTGCGTCTGGGGGATGCCTGGACATATGAGCCGTATGAACGGTTTGATGTCCAGATGCCGGACGGCAGCTTTAAAAGCTACGGCAGGATATCCCGCTCAAGCTGCACCTGGGATGAGGAGTTCCAGGTGTTTACGCTGACCTCCGATGTGGAGGAATCCTCCACCCGGAGCGAGGACATTTCCCTGGACTACGATTTTTTCCACTCTGACCTTTTGGAGATTTCCTGCGGCGGGAATTACACAGCGAGGATCATTCCAAAGGACATCAACATCTGGATTTCCCGGCTGTTCCTCGGCGATGCGGACGGATTCTCCATCCTTTACTACCAGGACGTGGACTCCCTTGTCTATTGTGCGAACCAGGCGGCATACCGCTGGAAACTACGAGGAATGTGTATGTGGTCCTTGGGTCAGGAGGATATGCGTTTATGGGAATATCTGCCGAAACAGATTTAAATATACTTTGGGAATCAGCGACTATCCTGCGGGGTGGCCGCTTTTTTCATACACAGAACCAAGAGGAGGTAAACAACATGAAGGAATTTTGGAATGTGATCCAGATGGTGTTCACCGCTGTGGGAGGGTGGCTTGGCTACTTCCTTGGCGGCAACGACGGGCTGCTTATCGCCCTTGTGGTGTTTGCAGTAGCGGACTACATCACGGGCGTAATGTGTGCCGTATCGGACAAGAAGCTCAACAGCCAGGTGGGATTCAAGGGTATCTGCCGCAAGGTGCTGATCTTCCTGCTGGTGGGGATCGCCCACATCCTGGACGTGCAGGTCATTGGAACAGGCTCTGTACTGCGCACGGCAGTGATCTTCTTTTATCTGTCCAACGAGGGCGTGAGCATTATTGAGAACGCCGCACACCTTGGACTGCCCATCCCGGAAAAGCTGAAAGCAGTATTGGAGCAGCTCCATGACAGAGCGGAAAACGAAAAGGAGGACGAATGATTATGGCTTACACAAACAGTTCACTGGTATCTTACACAAAACTCAGCCCCAACCACTCCGGGCAGAGGACGCACTCCATCGACCGTATCACGCCCCACTGTGTGGTGGGGCAATGCTCGGTGGAGACGCTGGGCAATATCTTTCTGCCGACTTCCAGACAGGCAAGCTGCAACTACGGCATCGGCGTGGACGGCAGAGTCGGAATGTATGTGGAGGAGAAAAACCGCTCCTGGTGTTCTTCTTCCAGCGCCAACGATCAGCGGGCCATCACCATCGAATGCGCGTCCGACGCCACAGAGCCGTATGCCTTTAAGGATGTGGTCTACCAGAAGCTGATTACCCTTTGCGTAGACATCTGCAAGCGAAACGGCAAGAAAAAGCTCCTGTGGCTTGGCGATAAGAACAAGACGCTCTCTTATGAGCCGAAGTCTGATGAGATGGTGCTGACGGTGCATCGCTGGTTTGCCAAAAAGTCCTGCCCCGGAAACTGGATGTATGCCAGGATGGGCGATCTGGCGGAGAAGGTCACGGCGCAGCTTGGCGGTTCAGCTGATACTCCTACTGTAACCACGCAGCTCTACCGTGTCCGCAAGACCTGGTCTGACAGCAAGTCGCAGAAAGGCGCATACAAGATCCTCTCCAACGCCAAGAAGTGCGCTGATGCCAATCCGGGATATAGTGTGTTTGATGTAAACGGTGTAAACATCTACACATCGAAAACAACAGCCGCAGAGGTTCCGTTCCTTGTGAAGGTCAGCATCACCGACCTCAATATCCGCAAAGGGCCGGGGACGGACTACGCCAAGACCGGGAAGTTTACCGGCAAGGGCGTGTTCACTATCGTTGAGGTGAAATCCGGCAAAGGCTCCACGACGGGCTGGGGACGGCTCAAATCCGGCGCTGGGTGGATCTCGCTTGACTACGCAGCCAAAATCAAATAACTTAACCTGCTGAAAGCCCATCGAGCCATAACGGTTCGGTGGGCGTATTTTTTTCGGCCAAAATAGGCTTCTATGTCCAGATGGGTCATTGAGGGAAACCCTCGGAACGGAGGAAACACAATGACAAATCAGCAAAAAGAACAGATTACCGCCCTGCGCTCACAGGGATATGGATACGCCACCATCGCCAAGGCGGTGGGACTGAAGAAAGATACCGTTGTCGCGTTCTGCCGTAAGATGGGAATGACCGGCACGAAGGCTGCAGATAACAGACGCATTGAACTGGACGCCGGATTCTGCCTGCAGTGCGGCGCTTTGCTTACGCAGACTCCCGGAAGAAAGCGAGTCAAGTTCTGCTCGGATAACTGCCGTACTGCCTGGTGGAATGCACACCCGGAAAAGGTCAACCGCAGAGCCGTATACCACTTCACCTGCGCTCACTGCGGAAAGCCCTTCACTGCCTATGGCAACGCAAAAAGAAAATACTGCTCTCACGCCTGCTATATCGCAGACCGCTACAAAGGCGGTGACGGGCATGAGTGAGGACAAATTCCGTTCTGAAATGAGCTACCTTGCCGCCCTCTCCATCGCAAAGAATCTCCGAGAAAAGGGGCTTCTGAGCGAGGAGGAATATGCCGTAATTGATACAAATCTGAGGGCTGAGTTTTCGCCATCTTTGGGTACATTATTATCGGAAAATGACTTGATATAATCGGCTTTCAGAGTGATATATAGTGTCGGAAAGGAGTGATTTCATGCGGATTGTAAATAAAATCGAAGCGAAAACACCGCAGATGCCGCGCCGCAAAAGGGTCGCTGCCTACGCAAGAGTTTCAATGGAGTCCGAGCGGCTGCAGCACTCCCTTTCGGCACAGGTCAGCTTTTACAGCAGTTTGATTCAGAGCAATCCTGCCTGGGAGTATGTGGGCGTATATGCCGACAACGGGATAACCGGCACCAAAGCCGAAGCCCGCGAAGAATTCAATCGGATGATTGCCGACTGCGAAGCCGGAAAAATCGACATTGTTCTGACAAAGAGCATTTCCCGTTTCGCGCGCAACACCGTTGACCTGTTGAATACGGTGCGCAGGCTCAAAGAGCTGGGCGTTTCCGTACAGTTTGAAAAGGAGCGCATCGACTCCCTCACCGAGGACGGCGAGTTGATGCTGACCCTCATAGCATCCTTTGCTCAGGAGGAAATACGCAGCCTGTCGGACAACGTCAAATGGGGTACCCGGAAACGATTTGAAAAAGGCATTCCCAACGGCCGCTTTCAAATCTATGGGTACCGCTGGGATGGCGATCATCTGGTCATCCATGAGGAGGAGGCAAAGATCGTTCGGCTCATCTACGACAATTACATGAACGGTTTGTCGGCGGAGACCACAGAAAAGCAGCTTGCCGAGATGGGTGTAAAATCCTATAAGGGACAGCATTTCGGCAACACCTCCATCCGGCAGATCCTCGGAAACATCACTTATACGGGCAACCTTCTGTTCCAGAAGGAATATGTGGTTGACCCCATCAGCAAGAAAAGCAGGATCAACCGTGGGGAGCTGCCGCAGTATTTCGTGGAGAACACCCACGAAGCCATCATTCCAATGGAGGTCTACCAGGCGGTGCAGGCCGAGAAAGCGCGCCGCCGTGAGCTTGGCGCCTTGGCAAACTGGAGCATTAACACATCCTGCTTTACCAGCAAAATCAAGTGCGGCCGGTGCGGAAAGAGCTATCAGCGGTCTAACCGCAAGGGGAGAAAAGACCCTAATGCCAACTACACCATCTGGGTCTGCGGTACCCGAAGAAAGACCGGGAATGCCCAATGCCAAAACAAGGATATCCCGGAGCAGATGCTCAAGGAAGCCTGCGCTGAGGTCATGGGGCTGGATAAGTTTGACGAGATCATCTTTTCAGAGCAGGTAGACCGCATTGAGATTCCTGCTCCGAATGAGATGGTCTTCTATTTTAAGGACGGCCGCATCGTGCCGCGCCACTGGGAATCCACCATGCGGAAGGACTGCTGGACAGATGAGCGCAGAGCCGCCAAAGGCCGATATGTTCAGGAGCATCAGCTTGGCCCCAACAGTTCCTGCTTCACCAGCCGCATTCGCTGCGACAGCTGTGGTGAGAACTACCGCAGGCAGCGGTCACGGCACAAAGACGGCAGTTTTGATTCCGTATGGCGGTGTGCGTCCAGCGGAAAATGCCAAAGCCCCAGTATCAAGGAAGAGGTCCTCAAAAAGCTGTGTGCTGAGGCTATGGGGCTGGAGTCATTTGACGAGATGGCTTTCCGTGAGCAGATCGCCTGCATTCACATCATGGCTCCATTCCAGCTTTCCATCCGCTTCTTTGACGGTCACGTCTTTGAAGCGGGATGGGAAAACAAACGGAAGATGCCCGGGCACACAGAGCAGCGCAAGCAGCATATGCGGGAAGTAATGATACAGAGATGGAGGGAAAAGCGTGGCGAAAGTAACGACGATACCGGCAACGATAAGCCGATTCACGGCAACGCCGATCAATGAAAAGAAAAAGCGCCGCACCGCCGCCTACGCCCGTGTTTCCACGGACAGCGAGGAGCAGCTCACCAGCTACAGCGCCCAGGTGGACTATTACACCAACTATATCAAAAGCCGGGACGATTGGGAGTTTGTTTCCGTGTATACGGACGAAGGCATAACAGGCACGAATACCAAGCACCGCGAGGGCTTCAAACGCATGGTGGCGGATGCGCTGGCGGGAAAGATAGACCTCATCGTCACCAAGAGCGTGAGCCGTTTTGCCCGCAATACGGTGGACAGCTTGACCACGGTGCGCCAGCTCAAGGAAAAAGGCGTGGAGATTTATTTCGAGAAGGAAAATATCTGGACCCTGGACAGCAAGGGCGAACTGCTTATCACCATTATGTCCTCACTGGCGCAGGAGGAAAGCCGGAGCATTTCGGAGAACTGCACCTGGGGACAGAGAAAACGTTTTGCAGACGGAAAGGTCACCGTGCCCTTCAAGCGGTTCCTCGGCTACGACCGGGGGCCTGACGGCAATCTGGTTCTGAATAAGGACGAGGCAGTCATCATCCGCCGCATTTACAGTATGTTCCTGCAGGGCATGACGCCGCATGGCATTGCCGCCAGACTGACCGCCGACGGCATCAAATCGCCGGGCGGCAAGGACAAATGGAACGCAGGAGCAGTTCGCAGCATCCTCACCAACGAGAAGTACAAAGGTGATGCCCTCCTGCAAAAAAGCTACACGGTGGATTTCCTCACCAAAAAGAAAAGGTCAACGAGGGTGAAATTCCGCAGTACTATGTGGAGGGCAACCACGAAGCCATCATCCAGCCGGAGGTGTTTGAACTGGTACAGCAGGAACTGGAGCGCAGAAAAAGCAGCCGTGGTCGGCATAGCGGCGTCCATCTTTTCTCCGGCAAGATACGCTGCGGACAATGCGGCGAGTGGTACGGCTCGAAGGTCTGGCATTCCAACAGCAAATACCGTCGGGTAATCTGGCAATGCAATCACAAGTATGACGGCGAGGAAAAATGCTCCACTCCGCACTTGACAGAGGATGAGATCAAAGCGATGTTTGTCTCCGCGGCAAACAAGCTGATAGGAAAAAAGGCTTCAATCATCTCGCCGCTCCGGGCTTCGCTGGATGTTGCTTTCGACATCTCCGCACTGGAAGCCGAAACTGCGGAACTGCAGGATGAGATCATGGTAGTCTCAGACCTTATCGAAAAATGCATCTACGAAAACGCTCATGTGGCGCTCGACCAAACGGAATACCAGAAACGCTATGACAGTCTCACCGCACGGTTCGATACTGCGAAAACACGGCTGGAGGAAATCGAAGCCGCCATTGCCGACAAGAAATCCAGACGGGCGGCAATCGAAGCCTTTCTGGACACACTGACGAAGGCTGATCTGATGGAAAAATTTGATCCTGCCCTCTGGTGCGGGCTGGTGGACTTCGTAACCGTCTATGCCAAAGACGATGTGCGGTTTACCTTTAAGGATGGGCAGGAAATTAAAGCATAAGGATAAAAAATATACTCCTCACTACCATTACGGCGGTGAGGAGCTTTTCTGTGCATATAAAAACAGCCGTTTTGGATTTTACACCGCAACGACTGATTTTACACCGCAAAGGCACACTTTTTAATTATTCCTCGGCTTTGTATCAAACTCGGTAAGATTATTTCAAGAAAACGGCTGTCGATACGCTCGGTTTCCTGTTTTACAAGGTCGCACATTGCCTTTACTTCACGCTCGGCGGTGAAAACCTCGCCGTGTTCGGTCACACGTTGTCTGGATTTTATTTGTTGTTGCACGTTATTTTTGCTCCATAGATAAAAAGCTGAATTTAATTCAACTTTTTTCGATAATTATTTCGTTTAATGCAACTATTTTAGCATAAACTTGAATTAAATTCAAGTGATTGAATCGAAATAGTGAATTAAAGGAATGTTGATTATGAAAGAACCGTATGATTTCGGAGCAAGGTTGAAGAAATATCGCAATGAAAAAAATATCACACAGGAGAGAATTGCAAAAATTCTTGGTGTGAGTAATTCTATGATTAGCAAATATGAAAACAATACTGCCAGTCCGTCTTTAGATTCGCTCTGCACATTGTCAAAAGAATTATGTGTATCAATCGATGAATTGTGTGGCTTACAGCAATCCGGAACGGTTTCACTTATCGGACTTACGGACGGACAGGCTGATTGTGTTCGATTGCTTATAGACGCTTTTCACGAATACAACAATACAGTAAGAAAAAGGCTCAGCGATGAGCAGTACAGAGTACTTGGTCAGATACTGGCGGAATTTCTGAAATAAATGCAAAACACCGCCTGCACGGGAAATGTGCAGGCGGTGCTTGAAAATCGTATAAGAAAAAGCGGCCACGGGGCTGTATCTGTCCCTGTGACCGCTTGATTGTTTAATTTATGTCTGCTCACGCTTTTTGAGTATCTTGCGGAAGGTAAGAGCGAAGATAACTGTACAGCAGATTGCCGAGGTAGCATCCGCTACCGATTCTGCGAGATATACACCCTCTACACCGAGAAAATTCGGCAGGATAATGGCAAGAGGGATAAGCAGTATCACTTTACGCAAAAGGGCTATGAACAGTGAAATTTTAGCCTGACCGAGAGCAACAAACATACTCTGGCAGGTACGCTGAAGTCCGAATATGGTCATGCCCGTAAGGAAAAGAGGCATCATTCTGCCGACTGTTTTTATAAGTGCGGTATCGTCTGTGAACATTCCTGCGACAAATTCGGGGAAGGTAATCATAAACAGATTTGTCAGGGCGAAGAACGAGAACATAATTATCACGGAATATTTAAAGCAGAGGCGGACACGGTCTGTGTTGCCCTTGCCGTAATTGTAGCTGACTATCGGAACAAAGCCCTGTGCAAAGCCGCTCAGAGGCACGGCGGCAAACTGCATTGCGCTCTGCATTACCGTAAGGGTGCTGACGTATATATCGCCGTAGCCGCTAAGCGAGCCGTTGAGAACGAAGCCGACAAGGCTTTCCGTGCTTGCCATTATAAACGGGGCGATGCCAAGAGCAAACAGCGAGCCGATTATTTTTATATCGGGCTTAAGATATTTCGGCTTTATTTTCAAAGTCGCTTTGTCGGATACAAGAAAACCTACTATTATAAAGGCGCTTACCGCCTGCGATATTACCGTTGCGAGAGCGGCGCCCGTTACGCCCATACCGAATACATAGATAAAAAGCGGATCAAGGCCTATGTTGAGGATTGCGCCGATTATTACGGCTATCATTGAAATTCCGGGTCTGCCCTGTGCATTTATGAACGAATTAAGTCCGGTTGCGAACATTACGAACAGCGTGCCTGTAAGGTATACCGAGAGGTAGTCTGCGGCATAGCCGATAGTAGCGTCGCTTGCACCGATAAGGCGGAGCAGGGGATCCATAAAGATGTAGGTTATGCCCGATGTTACTACAGCAAACAGCACAAGCAGAGAAAAGCCGTTGCCGAGTATCCTGTGCGCTCTTTCACGGTCGCCCTTTCCTAGCGCTATTGAGGCAAGCGGTGCGCCGCCACCGCCGACTATCTGTGAAAATGCTGAGATAAGAATGATTATCGAGCTTGTAACACCGATACCTGCCAGCGCATCTGTGCCGATAAGCTCTATGTGTCCGATGAAGACCCTGTCAACTATGCTGTACAGCAGGTTTATAAGCTGTGCCGCAAAGCCCGGCAGTGCCATTTTAAGTATAAGAGGCAGCATCGAGGCTGTGCCGAGCCGTTCTTCGTATTTGTTATCCATTTATAGTATCTCCGTGTTTTGTCTTTCCATTTATAGAGTATAGCACTTAAATCATAAAAAGTCAAAGCAGGGCGGGTAGCTGAAAGCCACTGTAAATTTTGTCTGCGGCAATGTGCCGCTTCAAATTCCGCCGTTCTGGCAGTTGGAGGTTGGGTGAATAAGACTTGAGAACAGAATCTCATACTTTTGTAGAATCGGCTGAAGTTTTGGGAAAAGCGGTTTGCACTATAAAAAACAAAAAGGCAGCGCCGCCCGGCACTGCCTTTAATGTTTATAAATTTATTGCAATTACGCCTGTTCGCTGGGGGCAAAGCCTGTTCTTTTCAGAGCCTTTGAAATTGCGAGAGCGGCAAAGTATGCGAGAACCACGCTTGCTATATCCTTTATAAGATAGGGAGCGGATACGAGCAGGAAGCTGGATAACAGATCCTTGCCTGCAACGAGAGCGTACTGTACAAATCCGCAGATATGGCAAGAGGCAACGCCTAAGATGCCCATTGCTATTCTAAGCGGTATACGGAACTTTTCGGGCATATTTCTGAATGCGATTCCGCTGATGGCCGCCATAGCGATAAAGCCGATTATAAATCCGCCCGTAGGACCTACTATTGAAGCGATTCCGCCCTTGAAGCCGCTGAATACGGGAACGCCTACCGCACCGAGCAGAACATAAACGACCGTTGAAACGGTTGCTCTTGCCGTGCAGAGATAAAAGCCGCAGAGGGCTATTGCAAAGGTCTGTAATGTAACCGGTACGCCGGAGGGCATCGGTATCGCTATCTGCGAAAGTACTGCCGTAATTGCCGCAAAGAGTGCACAAAGTACGATTGTTGTGATTTTCTGTCTGTTCATATTTTTTGTTTCCTTTCCATTTTGTCAAACGACTTTAACAGAATACCACCGACAGCGCCTCGTGTCAACCAAACCGCACAAATGGGTGACAATCGAGAATGGTCTGCGTTATAACTTAATAACATAATTGTACAAAATAACTAAAAGATATGTGGTAAATTTGTGAAAAATGCAAATTGATTTTTTGGCGGGAAGAGGTTATAAAAAAATTTTTAGAGAATGTTGTAAACTTTTAACAACACTCATAAGAATGAAACATATACAATTTGTTTGGAGGTAATTAAAATGAAGATGAGAAGATTCATCGGTGCAGCAGCTGCAATGGCAGTAGCAGGCACACTTACAGTAGGCGCAGCAGCAGAAACTTATAATGCTTATATCGGTTTCCAGACAGCACCCTACTCATTCAGAAACTCTTTTGATGACGCTTCATATGGTAAGGACGTTGCAGACGGCAAGTACTTCAACAGCGTAATCGTATGGGGCGGTAACGACCCTGAAACATTCCCTCAGTATGAAGACAAATTCGATGATGATATGCCGGATGGTAGTGGCGGCTATGTTATTCCTGCTACATACACAGATGTACAGCTCGACAAGGACGGCACATACAAGGTTGGTATTACTGACTTTGACTGGGCACTTGACAGTGCATCTGCATTCAACCTTCTGTTCGTTTCAACAGATATTCCTTTCAACAAGGATGCAGGCGAAGACGGTGAATCTATCGCTAAGTTCTCTGACTGCAAGATTATCGTTGACGGTACAGTAACATCAGAAGTTGCTGATCCTATCATTGATACAGAAGACGGTAAGAAGTCAGGTCATACAAAGGTTCTGTTCGCCAACATCTGGAACGATGCTCTTAAGAAAGATGGTTATAACGGTGCATACCCCACAAAGTCTTTAGAGATTGAATTTACAGTTTCAGGCCTTGACGCTCAGCAGCCTGCTGATACAACAGCTCCCGCTGACACAACAGCTCCTGCTGATACAACAGCTCCCACAGCAGGCGATTCTACAAAGCCCAACACAAACACAGGTGTTGAAGGCGTTGCAGCAGTTGCAGGTGTTGCACTCCTCGCAACAGGTGCAGTAGTAGTTGCTAAGAAGAGAAAGTAATCTTAAAAAGATTAACGCATAATGACAGCCCTCATTCGTGAGGGCTGTTTTAATATCACGACCGAAAGAGGAAATATGAAAAAATCTATAATCAGACGTGCGATAGCTGTGTTTATTGCGGCGGCTATGCTTGCAGGCTGTGCGGCGCAGGACAGCGGTGTATTATCGTCTGTCGGAAGCAACTCGGAGACCGAAAGCAATGTATCGTATGTTGAGGATACGAGCAGTGTTGATGAAAATTCCGAGGTTACTTCCGTTGACAGCTCAGTAACAGAGAGCGACACATCTTCCGATACCTCCGAACAGGAAGAAAATAATACTTCAAAGCAGGAAAATACATCAAAGGCAGAGAACACCGAGAAGCCTGCCGATACAACAAAGGCACCGTCAACTGCCGACACGAAAAACAACAGCCAGAGCAAGCCTGAGGCTTCTTCAAGCAATTTCACTGTTCAATGGAAGAAGTCGAGCAGCTGGGAAGAAGGCGGTAAGAAGTGCGGAGGTTATGAGATTGTTATAACCAATAACGGCGATACGGTGAACAGCTGGACGGCAAAGGTAACCGTCCCCGGCAATACAAAGCTGATGTCGCAGTGGAACGGAATATTCAGCATTTCGGGAAACACAATGACGGTCAAGAACGAGAGCTACAACGGAACTATAGAAAAGGGAAAGAGCGTTTCGTTCGGCTTCAATTATTCGGCTGACGCTTATATCAATGAGGGTAAAGTGACTGTGAACGGAAGTACCGCAGGAACGAGTGCCGGAAATAACAGCAACAATAATAACAATAGCAATAACAACAATAATAATACGTCAACGACCAAAAAGCCGGCGGCAACAGTTTCCAAGGCGCCGAGCGACCCTAAAGGCACTACGCCGGTATCACAGCACGGTCAGCTTTCGGTAAAGAACGGACAGCTTGTTGATAAGAGCGGCAAGGGTTATCAGCTCAGAGGAATGAGTACGCACGGGCTTACATGGTTCCCCGAATTCGTAAACGAGAGTGCATTCAAAACGCTCCGTGACGACTGGAATACGAATGTTGTCCGCCTTGCAATGTATGTTGACGAGTGGGGCAACGGTCAGTGCTATATGGGTAACAAGAGCGGAAGCCTTGAACTGCTTGAAAAGGGTGTTGACATCTGCATCAAGCTGGATATGTATGTTATCATCGACTGGCACGTTCTTAATCCCGGCGACCCGTCCAAGTATACAAACGAGGCAAAATCCTTCTTTGAAACGGTATCAAAGAGATATGCAAAATATCCGAATGTGATTTATGAAATATGCAACGAGCCGAACGGCGGTGCATCGTGGAGCGGTAATATCAAGCCGTATGCGGAAAAGATAATACCCGTTATCCGCAAGAATGCGCCGAACTCGGTAATTATAGTAGGTACGCCGACATGGAGCCAGGAAATCGACAAGCCGCTTTCCGATCCGCTGAACTACAAGAATGTAATGTATGCGTTCCACTTCTATGCGGCAACTCACGCAGGACTTCGTTCAAACGTAGAAAACTGCGTGGCGCAGGGACTGCCGGTATTCGTGTCGGAATTCGGTACTTGTGACGCATCGGGCGGAGGTGCGAACGACTTCAACGAAACGCAGAAGTGGCTTAGCTATTTTGACAAGCAAGGCATAAGCTACTGTAACTGGAGTATTTGCAACAAGGATGAAACCTGCTCGGTACTGCGACCGGGAACATCGGCAAACGGAAACTGGAGCGAGAGCAATCTTACCGAAAACGGCAAGTGGATGCGTAACTAGTTCCGCAAGCACTAATGTGCCCGTGGGGCACGGCAAAATCCGACCTTTTGAAATGAAGGCGGTTGGCGTGACTTTGCGGGACGGTCGGGAGTTAATGAAAACAAGGAGATAATATGCTGAACGATATTAAATGGTTGTTTTTCGATGTCGGTTCAACACTTGTTGACGAAACCGAGTGTTATAACCATCGCATACGAGATGCTATTGCGGGAACAGATATTACCTTTGAGGAGTTTAACGAAAAACGTTTGTATTTTTCAAAGCAAAATCTGAAAGGCGATATTGAAGCACTGAGATATTTCGGACTTGCAAAAACTCCTTGGCATCATGAAGATGAAAAGCTCTATAAAGATTCCGTAAACGTACTCAAAATCCTATGTGAAAAAGGATACCGTATAGGTGTAATTGCCAACCAGTCGGCAGGCACTGAAAAACGACTTGAAAGCTGCGGCTTGATGAAATATATACAGCTTGTTGTAGCTTCTGCCGAAGAAGAAGTTGCCAAACCTGACAAAAGAATATTCGATATAGCACTAAAGCGAGCAGGATGCCGTCCGTCCGAAGCAGTAATGATCGGTGACAGAGTGGATAATGATATAATTCCCGCTAAAGAAAAGGGAATGATGACGATATGGGTGAGGCAAGGCTTAGGCAAATATTGGACGATTTCTGACGAGAGCGAAAAGGCTGATTTTACGGTGGATAACCTATCGGAGCTTTTGGACATTTTTTGATAAGGCTTAGGCGGAAATATTGCAAAAGTCTTAAGCGCTATGAATGAAAGAAAGGTTGTGTACTATGTTTAGCAAATTAAAACATCGGCTTGACAGGAAAAGCAAAAGGGTGGTTGCGCTGTTGGCAACGGCGATACTGCTCTGTGGGTTTACGGGGTGCGAAAGAAGTACTATTCCTGATGGTTCTGAGATATCGTACAGCGAAACGGGTTTTGACATTGAACGGATACGAAAAAATGTAATTGTTGACGGACAAGCGATCGAGATACCCATAAAGCTGAAAGAACTGCCTAAGGATTGGATATATGAAACTTCTGCTAATCGATTTGCGGAGGATAGATGTCACGTTGAAGTCAAGGACAAAAATGGCGATTTGCTTTTTAGCTGCGGAGCGGAAAACTACAAAGAGTCCAAAAAGGGTGACAGTAGGATTTTTGATGCTCCTTTTGAGAATGACAAATGTTCGGTTGACGGCATAACTCCATTTAAAACAACTAGAGAAGAAATCGTCGAAAGGTATGGTGAAGCAACAAGTATAAAAAATTTTAACAGTAAAAAATATGAAGGCTGGCAGGAATATAGATATGGTTCTCTCGAGGGAAAAACCTCGAATGATTGGCACGGTAAATGCCTTATTGTTACGTTTAACGAGAAAGGCATTGTTGATTGGGTTACCATTGTTTATACAGACTGAAAATGACGCCTAAGAAAAGTATATAAACGACTGGGCAAGCCTTGAACGTTCTGCAATGCCGGCAGGCAGAGCCGAGGGCAAATCAGAATTATTATCTGAGTTGATAAAGCAGGGTGTAATAACCGAAGAGCAGGCAAATAACTACAGAGACCGAAAAAACAAACTCCGTTCAGACTTATAAATGCAGATACAGAATTTAAAACAACCATTATAAAAATCCGTGTCAGGCGACACGGATTTTTTCTGTTATAGCTGTTTTAATATGTGCAAGACCGTTTGCAATAAGGCATTGACCGGGGTAATATAGGGCAAGGCAGAAATTCGAGAACGGGAAATCTATTTTTGAGAAGTACGCCATCAGGAGCATTATATCTGATATAAGGAACAGTACACTGCCGAGCGCAAGTATAAGGTTGAATCTGTTCTTTATGCGGATAAAGTTCATTATTGCTTTGCCTGTCATAATGCAGATTATAACTGCGTATGAAATGCCGATGATTTTCATAAGCGACGAGCCGAAGTCAAGAAGCGGTGAGAACATCATAAACAGCACTATGGGGATAAATATTATAATTGCGGGGATAAAGTCGGTCGGACGGGGCTTTTGCATCAGCGAATATGCTATGAAATAGCAGATATGACCTAATGCGAAAATCGCCGCTCCTGCGATGAAATTTAAGTTTATCGCTATATCTGCGCTTATTGCGAAGAATACGCCGACGGTCAGTATTACTGACGGCAGTTTCTTATCGGGGAAGTATTTCAGGGCATATATCAGGTTTACTGTGGCGGCAAGCATAAAGAAAACGCTTGCGGTTATTTTTATCGGGTAGAGATGAGTAATTATCAGAGCTGTATCGCAAGCAAGCGATAAGCCGAGAAAAATAATGTTGAGCGGTAAAACGAGTTTTTTCATATATTTGTTTCCTCAGTCTGATTATTCAGTTCGATATTGATTTTTCTTGTGTATCGGGATAGCGGATATTCTCCGTCGTGGGATTCTCCGAAAAAGTAAGCGGACATATTTCCTGCCTGCGTAACTCTTGTAACTCCTGCACAGAGCAACAGGTCGGTAAGTTCTGCTCTGTCAGCCTTGCCGCAGATAAGCCCTGCGGTCTGCAGAAAGCCTTTTGCATTTCTCAGTGTACGCATTATGTCCTTTCTCGGAAGCCTTTTTACAAGCACATTGCACATCATAGGCGACAGTTCAAGTTCAAAGTCGTCTTTTGTGATAAGGCTGCAATTCTTACCGTAAAATACGTCGGGAGAAATTTGCCGTATCCCGATTGCCTGTTCAAGACGGGCGGAGTAGCTTATGAGCGTATCTCTCGCCCGTGTGCCTATAGAGGTGTTCCTGTGTTTTCCGACTGCCGCTTCAAGATACGGAAGGAACATTTCGCAAAATAGGGTAAGCTCGGTTTTATCATCGGTGTCGATAAACACGGTCTGGCAGGAACTGCAGAGCAGTTGCTTTGTAGAGGCTATATGCTCGGCAAGAGCCGAAAATTCATCTGTATGATTTGCGTAATCGGAAATGTAGCAGAAGCCGAGCTTGTGTCCCCATTCAATCAGCTTAACTCCCGGCGGAGCAAGTGAACGCACTGCTTTTACGGCTTCAGTACCGCCCCATACCACTATGCCGTCGGCAAAGCCTGCAAGCGTCTGGATGGTACGCACATCGCTTGACGGGGTATCAAAGACATATATGTAGCGTGACAACAAAGGCTCATATTTGCAAAGCCGCTTTATTATGCGGATTGACAAGCCCTTATCGGCGGACGGAAGCTTCAGTATATTGATATTGCCTGCAAGAAGGCCTTCTGCAACGCTCATCACGGGTAAGCCGTCGGCGTTTCCTGCGGCTATGTGGAACAGAACGCCGAGAGGTTTTGTCTGAATTTTTATTTTCGGAGTGATGCCGTTCGGAGAACCGATAAAGCCGTCTGAATCTCCGAGTTCGGTTTTCAGCCTGTATTCAAGATTTTCACGGCTGAGGCAGGCGAGTATAAGCTGTTTATAGTAACTCACATTTTCAACGTCAAGCGCTGAGAGCATATCGTCAAAAGCACCGTTTTCTATATCCGTGCTGATTTTTTCGGCGGCAAGCATGACCTGTTTAGCAGAAAGCCGACAGTTTTCGAGAGTGTCACATATTCTGTCTTCAAAACGGGCTAACAGCTTGTCGCACATATCGTTTTCGTATATTTCGCCATCAAAGAAAATCATACGTTCACACCCTTTATTATCTCTTCTGCGCCTGCCGCACAGGTCTTTATATCCTCCGGCGCAACTCTGCCGACAATTTCAAGAAACGGCGTTTTCAGTCCGCAGGAACATTCGCTTCCGTTATGAAGTATGCCGAGGTCATCTGTCATTACGGAAAGCACCGGGGTCGCTTTAACCATAGGAGTTATCAGGTTTACAAGTCCTGTCTTGCCGTTTTCAAGCGGTTTTAACGTATCGACATCTCTGATTATAACTCTGCTGTAAGCGGGAACGTGGAAGTGATGTTCCTTGCAGTCGCAGTATAAAATCGGATGCTCTACCGCTCCGAAAAATTCGATAATATCGTTTTCCTTTATGCCGAGTACCTTTTCGGCAAGGCTGTAAAATGAATTTTTGTCGGCTTGCTCAGCATAGAACTGTTTCCAGCCGCCGCCGAGCATTATGCGTGAGCCTTTCGGCATTTTAAGATAAATTTTACGCTCGTCCATTATTCTCAGCAGAAAATAAGTATAAGCGGGAAACCCCATGAATCTTGTCGGGAAACGTGAACGTGAATGCCTGACAATAAGCTCTATAATCCTGTCAAAGTCGGGGGAATAGCCGCCTTTTTTATATGTCAGGATATAATTGCGGCTCAGTGCAGGAGTGAAAAATGTCGCACCGAAAGCCGTCTTTGTTACGGCGGTATTGTTTCCTCTGTGGTGCTTGTAACCCATAATGATATAGTGGCACGGAACGGGAGATAGCAGATTTCTCAGCCTTGATACACGCATAACCATTTTAAGTCCGCAGAGAAGGCCGCCCGTGTCAAAGGCTACCATGCTTTTCCTGCCGCTTGTGCCGGAGGAAGTCGCTTTTATAAGCGGAATACAGCCTTTATTGAAAATCTGTTTTTTCTTGAACAGCAATGTGGGTATCACGGGAAATCCGGACGCATCCGAGGGAGAGGATATACCGAGATTTTCGCATATTCTGCGGTAATCATCGCAATGGGAAACGCAGTAGGAGAAATTTTCTTTTATGGCTTTGGTGAACAATTCGTCGGAACTATCGGAATACGGGTCTTTTACCCAAAAGAGCAATCGTCTGTATTTCATCGGTCTTCCTCCGCTGTTTAAATACTTAATATAGTAAAATGATAACATAAATAGCACGGCGTGTCAATAAACGGTAAAACAAATGCGTTTTACTTAATTACCGTGTAACCTGTTACATCGCCTTGCTGATAATTTTGTGTGAAAACGGCGTAAAATTATCGGAAATCTGTAGACAATGACGATTATTTGTGATACAATAATAATAACACCTGTCGCAGAGGTTTTTTGTTTTATGACTACAAGTAAACGATTACTCAAAACGTAATCGGTACATAACAAAAAAATGCGGCGGTATTATGACAGATTTATAAAGCAGAGAATAAACTGCACAGAAAGGAATTTTTGCTATGAAGAACATACCCGATGTAAAGCTCGGAATTGCGGCTGTAAGCCGTGACTGTTTCCCCATGAGCCTTTCAGCTTCAAGATGTGAGGCTGTTGTAAAGGCATGTAAGGAGATCGGTGTTGACGTATTTAAATGTCCCACCACTATCGAAAGCGAAACACACATGATGCAGGCTCTTGAGGAGCTTAAGGGCGCAGGCTGCAACGCACTGGTCGTATACCTCGGAAACTTCGGTCCCGAGTCGGCTGAAACACTGCTTGCAAAGTATTTTGACGGTCCTGTAATGTTCGTTGCTGCAGCAGAGGAAACACAGGATAACTTAGTAGGCGGCAGAGGCGACGCTTACTGCGGCGTGCTGAATGCAAGCTACAACTTAGCACTCAGAAACATCAAGGCATACATACCCGAATACCCTGTAGGAACAGCTACAGAGGTTGCAGATATGATAAAGGAATTTATCCCTGTTGCAAGAGCGGTTATCGGTCTTAACAACTTAAAGGTTATCTCATTCGGTCCTCGTCCTCAGGACTTCCTTGCTTGTAACGCTCCTATAAAGCAGCTTTACAACCTCGGTATTGAGATTGAAGAGAACTCGGAGCTTGACCTTTATGCCGCATTCAACGAGCATAAGAATGACACAAGAATCCCCGAAGTTGTTGCAGATATGGAAAAGGAGCTTGGCGACGGCAACAAGATGCCCGGTATCCTGCCCAGACTTGCACAGCTTGAGATTACGCTTCTTGACTGGATGGAAGCACACAAGGGAAGCAGAAAGTACGTTGTATTCGCCAACAAGTGCTGGCCTTCATTCCAGACACAGTTCGGCTGTGTTCCCTGCTATGTAAACTCAAGACTTACAGCAAGAGGAATCCCCGTAGCGTGCGAGGTTGATATTTACGGTGCAATCAGCGAATATATCGGCGCCTGCATTTCAGAAGACGCAGTTACACTGCTCGACATCAACAACTCTGTTCCTGCAGATATGTATGTTGAATCCATCAAGGACAAGTACAACTACACACTCAAGGATACATTCATGGGCTTCCACTGCGGTAACACAGCTTCGTGCAAGCTGACAAGCAAGACTATGAAGTATCAGCTCATTATGCACAGAGGTCTTGAGCCTGACAAGGAGCCTGATATCACAAGAGGTACGCTCGAGGGCGACATCGTTCCCGGCGACATCACATTCTTCCGTTTACAGAGCACAGCTGACGCTAAGCTGAGAGCTTATGTTGCTGAAGGTGAAGTTCTCCCTGTTGCTACACGTTCATTCGGCGCTATTGGCGTATTTGCTATCCCCGAAATGGGCAGATTCTACCGCAACGTTCTTATCAAGAAGAACTATCCTCACCATGGTGCAGTTGCATTCGGTCACTACGGCAAGGCTATCTTTGATACACTGAAGTACCTCGGTGTTGAGGATCTTGAATTCAACCGTCCTGCTGGTATGCTGTATGACGGTGAGAATCCTTACGCTAAGTATTGATTTATCGGACGGCAATACGAAAGTAGATAAAGTTGATATAGTATAGTAAAATCCCTGAGAGCTGAGGCTCTCGGGGATTTTTATGTTGATAATTATTGCGGTAAAGTTAATGAATTATCAAAAAAATAATCCGCCTAATTCCAGTAGGCGGATTACTGTTGTATAAACACTTTAATTACCGAGGGAAACCGTCTATGAGGGCTTCCTATATGTTGATTATAGCAAATGATCGGGTTAAAGTCAAGGTAAATCTCAAATTCGTGTCATTTTTATCGCAATATCTGAGGACTGTTTTAAGGCAGTCCTTAATTTTTGCGATAAATCAGTTAAATTAAATTATTAAACAATTAAGCGCAATCATTAATATCCGCCGTCAATGCAACTCGCACATATTATCAACATTGGGAAAGGCGAATTTGAAGCGGCTCACAGCCGCCGCACTTGCAAAAACGGGGGATTTGTGGTACAATAAAACTAATTATTGACTAAAGTTTCGCTGTACAGGGGAGTACGGCGGTTGAAAGGATAAAGCTGATGGCAAAGAAAAATTATGACGATAACAGTCTTAAACAGCTGAAAGGACCCGATCAGGTACGACTGCGTCCCGGCGTTATATTCGGCTCGGACGGGCTTGACGGCTGTTGTCACTCCGTGTTTGAGATACTTTCAAACTCGATAGACGAGGCGAGAGAGGGCTTCGGAAAGAAGATAATCGTTACACGCTTCCTTGATAAAAGCATTGAAGTGCAGGACTACGGCAGAGGTATACCGATAGACTTCAATAAAAACGAGGAGAAGTACAACTGGGAGCTTGCCTTCTGCACACTGTACGCAGGCGGTAAGTACGATAACAACAGCGGAGATAACTACTCATACTCGCTCGGCCTTAACGGTCTGGGTCTTTGCTCGACACAGTTTGCGGCTGAGTATATGGAGGTCGAGAGCAATAACGGAACGTGGATATACGACCTGAGATTCGAAAAGGGCTATAACGTTGAAAAGGAAGAAAGAGGCTTCCGCCGTCATCAGTCGGACGGAACAACGGGTACAAAAATCAAGTGGAAGCCCGACCTTGATGTATTTACGGATATTGACGTACCGTTTGAATATTTTGACGATGTTCTGCGCAGACAGGCGGTAGTAAATGACGGGCTGACCTTTGTGCTGAGAAACGAAGTGCGTGACGAGGAAACAGGGGAAACACGCTTTGAAGAACATATCTACTGTTATGAAAACGGCATCAGCGACTATCTGAAAGAACTCGTAGGCGATACTGCACTCACGACCGAGCAGGTATGGAGCGCACAGCGTACAGGTAAGGACAGAGAGGACAAGCCGGAATACAAGGTAAAGATGAAGGTCGCTTTTGTATTCTCAAATAAGGTACAGCTTATACAGCACTACCACAATTCAAGCTGGCTTGAGCACGGCGGAAGTCCCGACAAGGCTATGCAGGCGGCGTTCACAAATCAGATAGACGGATGGCTTAAAGCCAACAGCAAGTACAACAAGACTGAGGGCAAGATAAAATTTACTGATATTGCCGACTGCCTTGTGTTCATATCTTCAAACTTCTCAACGCAGACAAGCTATGAGAACCAGACAAAAAAGAGCATAACCAATAAATTTATCCAGGAGGCTATGACCGACTGGCTGAAGCACCAGCTTGAAGTCTACTTCCTTGAAAACCCGGACGAAGCGGTCAAGATATGCGAGCAGGTGCTGATAAACAAGCGTGCCCGTGAAAATGCCGCAAAGGCAAGAGATACAATAAAGAAACAGCTTTCGGGCAAGATAGACCTTGCAAACAGGATACCTAAGTTCGTTGACTGCAGGAGTAAGGATACGGCAAGACGTGAGCTTTATATAGTGGAGGGTGACTCGGCTTTGGGCGCTGTAAAGCAGGCGAGGGACGCAGACTATCAGGCGGTAATGCCTGTAAGAGGTAAGACGCTCAACTGCCTCAAGGCAAGCTATGACAAGATATTCAAGAGTGAAATTATCACGAACCTTATGAAGATACTCGGCTGCGGTGTTGAGGTAAAGGCTAAGGCGAACAAAGACCTTTCAACCTTTGATTTAAATAATCTCAGGTGGGAAAAGATAATAATCTGTACCGATGCGGACTATGACGGATACCAGATAAGAACGCTTATTCTTACTATGCTGTACAGACTTGTTCCGACCGTAATAGAAAAAGGCTTTGTGTATATCGCTGAGTCGCCGCTTTATGAGATAAACAGCAAGGATATGACCTACTTTGCCTATACAGAAGCGGAAAAGCAGAGGATACTTGCCGATATAGGCGAGCAGAAGTATAAGATACAGCGTTCAAAGGGTCTTGGTGAGAACGAACCGGAAATGATGTCGCTGACGACTATGAACCCCGAAACAAGACGGCTTATAAGAGTAATGCCGGAGGACGCACAGAAAACGCAGGAGATATTTGAGCTGCTGCTCGGTGATAACCTTGACGGAAGAAAGGACTATATCCGTGACTACGGCTATAAGTACCTTGACGATATAGATGTATCTTAAGCGGAGGATATATGGAAATTAACAGGATAGAGGTAATATCTGCCGTAGTTTCGGAGATGATAGCGACACTGCCCGAGGAAAGACGGCAGAAAGCGTACATTCATCTTTTCGGCACGGCGCAGACGGCAGGGCTTATTGCACTGCGCAGAGGTGTTAACGCAGAGCTTGCGCAGATAAGCGGACTGCTCCACGACTACCGTAAATATCTGACGGGCGTTGACGAAAAGCACGCAGAAGAAGGTGCTGACGCTGTAATGCCGATACTGGCGAAGACGGGGCTTTTCAGCGTGTGCGAGATAGGCAATATCACAAGAGCGATAGCGAACCACAGCGACAAGGAAAATGTCGGTCTTCCGCTTGACGAGGTGCTGAAAGACGCAGATGTTCTGCAACACGTTTTACAGAATACAACGCTACCCATAAGAGATAAATACGAGAAACGCTTTGAAAAGCTGAAAAAAGAGTTTTCACTCTGAGCAGGGTATAAAGCTAAAAAGAGGTATAGATTTTGAGAAAAGGAAAGAACGAAAAGAGCGAGAAGAAGGTCGCTCCGAATAAAAACGCTTATATAGAGGGTGCAGGTATTGTCGAGAATCAGCCGATAACCGATACGCTGACCGAAAACTATATGCCGTATGCAATGAGCGTTATAGTTTCCCGTGCGCTCCCCGAAATTGACGGTTTCAAGCCGTCGCACAGAAAACTGCTGTATACGATGTACAAGATGGGGTTGCTTACGGGAGCAAGAACGAAGTCGGCGAACATTGTCGGACAGACGATGAAATTAAATCCGCACGGCGATATGGCAATATACGAAACGATGGTAAGACTTGCAAGGGGCAACGAGGCGCTTCTGCACCCGTATGTTGACAGCAAGGGTAACTTCGGCAAGGCATATTCAAGAGATATGTCGTTTGCGGCATCACGATATACAGAGGCAAAGCTCGACCCTATCTGCGCTGAGATATTTGCGGATATTGACCGTGATATAGTTGACTTTGTACCGAACTACGATAACTCAATGACAGAGCCTGTACTGCTCCCCACAAGATTCCCTGCGGTACTGGTAAACAATAACGTTGGTATCGCCGTATCTATGGCGAGCAATATCTGTTCTTTCAATCTGTCGGAGGTGTGTGAAACAGCCGCCGCACTTATGAAAAACCCCGAACACGATATTGTATCCACGCTTAAAGGACCCGATTTCCCCGGCGGAGGCTTCATATTACAGGACGAGAACGAGCTTCGCCGTATATATGCCACCGGACGTGGAAGCGTAAAGGTACGCAGTAAGTATATCTATGACAAAACGGCAAACTGTATCGAAGTGACCGAGATTCCGCCTACAACGACTATTGAAGCGATAATCGACAAGATAGTTGAGCAGGTAAAGCTGGGCAAGCTGAAAGAAATCTCCGATGTGCGTGACGAGTCGGACTTATCCGGTCTTAAGATAACTATTGATTTAAAGCGCGGGCAGGACAGCGAGGCGGTAATGAAAAAGCTGTTCAGAATAACTCCCTTACAGGACGTTTTCTCCTGCAACTTCAACATTCTTGTAGGCGGTATGCCGAAGGTTATGGGTGTTGCCGAGATACTTGAGCAGTGGACGGATTTCAGAATTACCTGCGTAAAGAGAAAGACAAAGTTCGAGCTTGCAAGGAAGAAAGAGAAACTTCATCTGCTGACAGGTCTTAAGAAGATACTGCTTGATATAGACAAGGCTATAAAGATAATCCGTGAAACAGAGGATGACGCAGAGGTCGTACCGAACCTTATGATAGGCTTCGGCATAGACGAAACACAGGCTGAATATGTTGCGGATATAAAGCTGAGAAATATCAACAAGGGCTATATCTTGAAGCGCATCGAGGAAATAGACAGCCTTAAGGAAGAAATAGCCGATATGGAGGATATTCTTTCTTCGGAGCGCAGAGTGAAGCAGATAATCATATCGGAGCTTGGCGATATAGCGAAGAAATACGGCAAGCCCAGAAAGACAATGTTCATCTACGGCACTGAGGACGAGGAGAACGAGGCGGAGGAGGAGATACCCGATTATCCCGTAAATCTGTTCTTCACCCGTGAGGGATATTTCAAGAAGATTACTCCTCAGTCTCTGAGAATGAGCGGCGAACAGAAGCTCAAGGAAAACGATGAGATAATCGAAACCTATGACGGCAGTAACCGTGCGGAGCTGTTGTTCTTCACAGATAAATTCCAGGTATATAAGGCGAGAGCCTGCGACTTTGAGGACGGAAAGGCAAGCGTTATGGGTGACTATCTGCCTGTAAAGCTGGAGCTTGACCCGGACGAGAGGATAATAAAGATGATAGCCGCAGAGGACTACAGCGGAACGCTTGTAATGTTCTTTGAAAACGGTAAATGTGCAAAAGTGCCTATGGCTTCGTTTGAAACAAAGACAAGGCGCAAAAAGCTGGCGAACGCATATAATGACGGCTCGCCGCTCGTATCTATGACGCTTATTGACGGCGATTGCGAGTTTATGCTAAGCTCGGACGCAGGCAAGGTCATGATATTCAACACCGTGCTTATCCTGCCCAAAGCGGCAAGGGATACGCAGGGCGTGCAGGTAATGAGGCTTACCAGAGCAAAGCTCAGATCTGCGGTTAAATACAAGGACGGTATGATAAAGGACGCAGACAGTTTCAGGACAAAGACCGTGCCTGTTGCGGGAACGCTGTACGACGAGGACGTTGACCAGCTGAAATTTGTGTAAATCCGTAAGCGGCGGTCGGTGTAAAATATTCTTTAAACCTTGAAATTCACCCGCCACTGTGCTATACTTAAATTGCGTCTTTATAATGACGTGAGAGGTTATAATTCAGGCGGTCAGCCACAGTAAAAAGAGGTAGAAAAAATGCTCAGCGATATTGAAATTGCCCAGAACGCAAAAATGCTAAAAATAAAGGATATAGCAAAGGAACTCGGAATTGACGAGGAGGAGCTTATACCCTACGGTCACTACAAGGCGAAGATCTCACAGGAATGTATAGACCGTCTTGAAAGCGAAGAGGACGGCAAGCTGATACTTGTTACGGCTATAAACCCCACTCCTGCGGGAGAGGGCAAGACGACTACTTCCGTTGGTCTTGCGGAGGGTATGTACAAGATAGGCAAAAAGGCTGTACTTGCACTGCGTGAGCCTTCACTGGGTCCCGTCTTTGGTATAAAGGGCGGTGCGGCAGGCGGAGGATATGCGCAGGTAGTGCCTATGGAGGATATAAATCTTCACTTCACGGGGGATATGCACGCAATCACCTCTGCAAACAATCTGCTTTGCGCACTTATAGATAACCACATTCAGCAGGGAAACGTACTCGGAATAGACCCCAGACGCATACAGATAAAGCGTTGTCTTGATATGAACGACAGAGCGCTGAGAAACTGCATAATCGGTCTTGGCGGCAAGGTGAACGGCGTTCCGAGAGAGGATCACTTCCAGATAACCGTTGCAAGCGAGATAATGGCGATACTGTGTCTTGCGGACGATCTTGTTGATCTTAAGGCAAGGCTCGGCACAATCCTTGTTGCGTATACTTATGACGGAAAGCCCGTATTCGCTTCTGATGTTGAGGCGGTAGGCGCAATGACAGCACTCTTAAAGGATGCTATCAACCCCAACCTCGTGCAGACGCTCGAAAATACTCCCGCTATCATTCACGGCGGTCCGTTTGCAAACATTGCTCACGGCTGTAACAGCGTAAGAGCAACCAAGCTTGCGTTAAAGCTCGGCGACTATGCCATAACCGAGGCAGGCTTCGGCAGTGATCTCGGTGCGGAGAAGTTCTTTGACATAAAGTGCCGTTACGCAGGACTTAAGCCTTCGTGTACGGTCATAGTAGCTACTATCCGTGCGTTGAAATATAATGGCGGTGTTCCGAAAACCGAGCTTACCGCTGAAAACACAGAGGCTCTCAGAAAGGGCATCGTAAACCTCGGTGCACATATAGAAAATATGCGTAAATACGGCGTGCCTGCAGTTGTTGCGATAAACCACTTCTATACCGATACAGAGGCTGAAATAGCCATTGTCCGTGAATACTGCGAGAAGATGGGCGCAAAGGTCGCATTCTCCGATGTATTCTTAAAGGGCGGAGAAGGCGGTATCGAGCTTGCAAACGCTGTTATAGATACAATAAACGAAAACGAGGGCAAGACTAATTTTGCTCCTATATATGACGAGAAGCTGACCATAAAGGAAAAGCTGAATATAATCGCCAAGGAAATCTACCGTGCGGACGGCGTAAGCTATACAACTGGTGCGGAAAAGGCAATAAAGGAAATTGAAGCTATCGGCTTTGACAAGCTGCCTGTATGCGTTGCAAAGACACAGTATTCCTTATCGGACGACCCGACAAAGCTCGGTTGCCCGAAGGGCTTCACGATAACCGTCCGTGATGTAAAGCTGTCGGCAGGTGCAGGCTTTGTAGTCGCACTCACGGGTGATATTATGACAATGCCCGGACTGCCTAAGGTTCCTGCCGCAAACAAGATAGATGTAAGCGCAGACGGCGAGATAAGCGGTCTGTTCTGATGGAAAGGTTTATTTCAGATTCGCCTGAAGAAACGGTTGAAATCGGCAAAAAGATAGCCTCTTATCTGAAAGCCGGCGATTGTGTGCTTTATACCGGCGAAATGGGCGCAGGAAAAACGCATTTAACAAAGGGTATAGCGGAATATTTCGGCAGTACGGACGATGTTACAAGTCCGACCTTCGCTCTTGTGAACGAATATGAGGGCGATGTGCCGATCTTCCACTTTGACCTTTTCAGAATAAACACGCTCGACGATCTGTACGCTATCGGATTTTTCGACTACCTCGACCGAGGCGGAATAATGTGTATAGAGTGGAGCGAGAACATACCTGAGCTTGCCTCGTATCTTGACGGCAGGTGCGGTGTGAATATCACTAAAACAGGGGATAATTCAAGAGTAATTGAATATATTCCGCAGGAGGAACTATGCTGATACTCGGTATCGACACTGCCGCCGCTCCTTGCTGTGCCGCCGTGTATGATACGGAAAAGGGGCAGATACTCGGCAGTACGGTGATAAACAACAAGCTGACACACAGCGTGACGCTTATGCCTGTTGTAAGGGATCTTGTCAGAAATGCGGAGCTTTCTATGGAGGATATAGGGCTTTTCGCAGTGGCGAACGGTCCGGGCTCTTTCACGGGACTTCGTATAGGCATATCGGCGGTAAAAGGGCTTGCTTTTGCATTGTCGAAGCCTTGTGCGGCAGTTTCAACGCTTGAGGCTATGGCGTATAATGTTACAGCTTATGACTGCGTTGTCTGCGCCGCAATGGACGCAAGGTGCAATCAGGTGTATGTTGCACTGTTTCGTGTAAATGGCGGCAAGGTCGAAAGACTGACCGAAGAAGAATGTCTGAAAACCGACGAGGCGGCAAGAATGCTGTCGGAATATGACGATGATATAATGCTTGTCGGCGACGGCGCATTTATAATGAAAAAAGCAACGGATAACGAGGGAATGGAAAACGTGAAGATTGCCCCCGATCCGTTAAGATACCAGACGGGCTACGGCGTATGCCTTGCGGCTGTAAACGCACCGCAGTTAACGCCCGAACAGCTTATGCCGATGTATCTTAAGCTGCCGCAGGCTCAGCGTGAGCTTATGGCAAAGAATGCTGAGGCATATAAAGAAAGGAAAGAATAAAAATGCTGGCAATAGGTAGCGATCACGCAGGATATGAGCTGAAGTGCGAGGTTAAGAAGTTCCTTGACGGGCTGGGAGTCGAATATATCGACTGCGGCTGTAACGGAGAGAGAGCGGATTACCCCGACATCGCAGAAAAGACCTGTGAGAAAATCAAAAGCGGAGAGTGCGACAAGGGCATTCTGATATGCGGTACGGGTATAGGCATCAGCATATCCGCAAACAAGATAAAGGGTATCCGTGCGGCTTTGTGTCAGGATTATTATACGGCAAAGTACACACGCCTTCACAATGACGCAAACGTTCTGTGCATGGGCGGCAGAGTTATAGGACCGGGTACGGCTGAAGAAATAGTAAGAGTATTCCTGTCAACCCAGTTCGAGGGCGGAAGACACGCAGCCCGTGTTGACAAGATGATGGCGCTCGAAAATAAGTAAGTAATTAAAGTCTGCGGATTTTTCCCTATGAAAATCACGGCAGGGCTATAAAAAACTAATCCAACAATACATAGGGAGAAAAGAGAATGTTATGGCAAACGAGAAACTTCACATCTGTGACCACCCCCTTGTACAGCACAAGGTATCTCTTTTAAGAGATAAGAACACGGGCGCAAAGGAATTCAGAGAGCTTGTAAGCGAAATTTCAATGCTTATGTGCTATGAGGCAACGAGAGATCTTCCTCTTAAGAAGGTACAGATTCAGACTCCCGTAGCTATCGCAGAGTCAAATGTTATCTCAGGCAGAAAGCTCGCATTTGTACCTATCCTCCGTGCAGGTCTTGGTATGACCGAGGGCGTTATGGCACTTGTTCCTGCCGCAAAGATAGGTCATATCGGTATATTCAGAGGAAAGGGCGGATCGGACAAAACGGTCGCAAACGAGTATTACTGCAAACTCCCGTTTGATATAAACGAGCGTGACGTAATAGTTACCGATATTATGCTCGCTACAGGCACATCGGCTGTACACGCTATACGCAAGATTAAGGAAGCCGGCGCACATTCTATAAAGTTTATGTGCATTATCGCCGCTCCCGAGGGTATAGCCGCTATACACAAGGAATTCCCCGATATAGAGATTTACTGCGGTGCGCTTGACGACGGTCTTAATGAGGATCTGTATATCACTCCCGGCGTAGGTGACGCAGGCGACAGACTCTTCGGAACAAAGTAAGTCGGATAAAATCAAGCTGAAGACGTTGAGAAACACACGCAGACAAGGAAACAGCCCCGACAGGCGTACAAAGGTACGTTGAGGGGCTGTTGACGCAGTAAGCAAAAATGCTTTCGCACAGCCGTTTTTTACGGCTGTGCGAAATTCTTTTACTTATCCTATTTTAATCTTGTGTCAGATGATTTATCTGCATTTTTGCGGTGCGTGGGTTTATCGACAGTCAGGAGCCTGCCGCAATTGCGGCAGGCTCCTTTAAACCCGTGCGGTTAATTTTTGCGTGGCTGAAGCCCTGTCATAAAGCCGTCAAGTGCGGCGGAGCATATATCGCCGCCGACAATTCTGCCGCTGACGATGATAAGGTTCATTCTGATGTTATCAAGCGTGTTTCCGCTGTCATCGGTGTAATCGGTTATAATATAGGTATACTGAACTGCGTCCTCGCCCTTATACAGCGATAAATCAAAGCCGCATTGCTTTTGCAGGGCGTTGTAGTTTTCATATACGCTGCCGAATACGGCAGGGATAACGATATTCTGTACGGTTTCGCTGTCGGCGGATATGCTGTAGCCGAGCGTTTTTGCGTAATCGGCTCTGTCGCTGTACGTTTCACCGCATATCGCACTGCGGCGGCACATAACAAGAACGGTAAGCAGTGTAATGAAAAGAGCGGCAGGGATAACAAGCAAGCGGATAATTTTTCTGTGTTTCATTTTTCCTCCGTTATGTCAATTTATTGTCAGGGCGGTCGGTTGCGGGGACAGTCACTTGAAATTTACTAAAATCTATGCTGAAATATTCAGCAAAATGCTGAAATTTTAATGCAATCTTTAACACGTTTAAGTATTAATTGCAAAATTTCACTAAAATTATCCGCTTTCATTTGTGATTTGTAACAAATTCGAACGGAATTTACTTTATTCAAGGCTGAGATTCGGCTAAAATTTGTATAAATTGTACACAAAAAGGACAAAATTTAAATGCGTTTTATATGTGTTGGTGATTTTGCATAACGCAAGGCTTTGATATTTGGGTAATTAGGTACTATCATTTTCGGCTCGATTTTGTTAAAATATTAGCGTAAGTTTATTCTGCAATAAAACAGGAGGTCACACATAAATGGCAAGTTTATCTTTAAGAGGTATCTATAAGCGTTACCCCGGCGGCGTAGTAGCCGTTTCTGACTTTACTATGAACATCAAGGACAAGGAGTTCATTATCCTCGTTGGTCCTTCAGGTTGCGGTAAGTCAACAACATTAAGAATGATTGCAGGTCTTGAGGAAATTTCCGAAGGCGAGCTTTTCATCGGCGACAGACTCGTTAATGACGTAGCTCCTAAGGATCGTGATATTGCGATGGTTTTCCAGAACTACGCTCTGTATCCTCATATGACTGTTTTCGAGAACATGGCATTCGGCTTAAAGCTGAGAAAAGTGCCTAAGGATGAGATCAAGAAGCTTGTTGAAGAAGCTGCTAAGATCCTCGACATCGCACATCTTCTCGACAGAAAGCCCAAGGCTTTATCAGGTGGTCAGAGACAGCGTGTAGCTTTAGGTAGAGCTATCGTTCGTGATCCTCAGGTATTCTTACTTGACGAGCCTCTTTCAAACCTTGACGCTAAGCTCCGTGCACAGATGAGAACTGAGCTTTCAAAGCTTCACAAGAAGTTAGGTACTACATTCATCTACGTTACTCATGACCAGATCGAGGCTATGACGATGGGTGACAGAATCGTAGTTATGAAGGATGGTTACATCCAGCAGATCGATTCACCTATCAACCTGTATGAGAACCCCGTTAACAAGTTCGTTGCAGGCTTCATGGGTTCACCTCAGATGAACTTCATCAACGCTAAGCTCCTCATGCTCAACGGCAAGTACACAGTTGAATTCGGTTCAGAAGATACAAAGACAACAAGAGGCAGAAAGTTCTATGTTGAACTGCCCGGTGCTAAGGCAGACACAGAAGCTCTTAAGTACTATGTTGACAAGGAAGTTATCCTTGGTATCCGTCCCGAGAACATTCACGATGAAGAAATGTTCCTTTCAAATGCTAAGACAGGTCTGATCGAAGCTACAGTAGACGTTACCGAAATGATGGGTGCTGAGTCTTACCTCTACCTCACATGCGAAGGTATCCCGCTGACAGCAAGAGTATCTCCCAGATGTACAGCTCGTCCTCAGGACGTTATCAAGCTTGCTCTTGATCCTAACAAGGTACACCTGTTCGATCCTAACGATGAGCATTCAATCTTAGTTTAATATTTAAATAAGATTATACAGTCCCCCGGTTTTTAAACCGGGGGATTTATTTTTGGCTAAGTGTGACATAACTCTTGTATGCTTCTTGACAATGCAATTTTGCTAATGTATAATTTTTATATGCAGTATGCGGATTTCGCTGTGCAATCGAAATCCGTATGCACGACGGCTATGCTGTCACGGAGGGTTACATAAGTGGGATTGAACAATAATAATTCTGTAGAAAAAAGCGGAGCTAAAGCAAGACGCAGCATTTATAATCTTGTTCTGATAGTCGTTGTCGGTGTGCTGTTCGTTACAGGATATACATATATTTTGCAAAAAATGTATAATGACAGTATACTGGATAATGCGATAGCAGAGGACAGTTCGCGCACCGACGCTATGCACAAGGGCGTATCGAATGCACTTACCAGAGAGGATTTTACCGAAATAAATACTGTGGACGATATGAATACCGAGCGTTACAAATCGCTTCAGACGTATCTCAATCAGATACGCAATATGAACTCGACAAGATACTTCTATACAGCAAAGAGAAATACAGAGGGTAGGCTTATATATCTTGTGGACGGTCTTGACCTTGGCGCAGATGACTTTGCCTATCCCGGTACATATATTGAAGAAGAGATGATACCGTATATCGAAAGAGCGCTTTCGGGAGAAAATGTCTATTCGCAGGAGATAATCGATACAACGTGGGGTCATATTTTCACAGCGTGCTATCCCGTCAGAGCGAATGACGGAAGTAATGAGATCATCGGTGCGTTGTGTATCGAGACCGATATGGAGCCGACTTATGTATTTATCAGTGAACGTAATAATTTCGTTATGATAATCGGTGCTGTCGGGATAGTTGCGATAGTTATGTTGTTTTTCTGTGTCTGCATTTATATTAGGCATTACCGCAACCAGCAGAAAAAGCAACAGAAAATACTCGAAGAAGCGGCAGAAGCGGCATATTCAGCCAACAGGGCAAAGTCAACGTTCCTGTTCAATATATCTCACGATATCCGTACACCGATGAATGCTATAACTGGCTATGTCGAGCTTGCAAAGCACCATCTCAACGAGCCGGACAAGCTCAGCGGGTATATGGACAATATCAGCAATTGTGGGCAGAAACTGCTGTCGTTACTCAATAATGTCCTTGACCTTGCCAGAATTGAAAACAACAAGACAGTTATCGAAAACACGATAAACGATATTGATGACTTGTTCACGTCCTGTATAACTATGTTTGAAAATTCCGCAGAGAAGAAAAAACTCACTATATCAATGCGTAAGAATATAAAATACAGGTACATCTATATTGATGAAACGCATTTCTCTGAAATCGTTATGAACATAATGAGTAATGCCATCAAATATACCGGAGCAGACGGAGAGATAACCTGTGCTATAAGGAAGGAGCACGGCGACAACGAGCAGATGTGCAATACGGTGTTCTCAATTACCGATACGGGCATAGGAATGTCTGAAGAATACATATCGCATATATTTGAGGCATTCTCGCGTGAACGGACTTCTACAGTCAGCGGTGTAGAGGGTGCAGGGCTCGGAATGGGCATTGTAAAGAAACTGGTCGATCTTATGGGCGGAGAGATAACCGTCAGCAGCGCAATAGGCGAAGGCTCTGTATTTACTGTGTCACTTCCTTGCAGAATATCGTCAGAAGAGGAAGCAAAGGCAAAACGTGCCGATACAGATATTGACAAGACTTCCCTTAAAGGCAGAAGAGTGCTTCTGACCGAGGATAATAATATAAATGCCGAAATAGCAACCGAATTGTTGTCTGATGAGGGCCTTATAATCGAACGAGCCAAAGACGGCGTTGACTGTGTGGAAATGCTGGAGAAAGCGCCCGATGATTACTATGATATTATCCTTATGGATATCCAGATGCCGATAATGAACGGCTATGAGGCCGCAGCCAAGATACGCAGGATAGACGACCGCAAAAAAGCCGATATACCGATAATAGCGCTCACTGCCAATGCGTTTTCCGAGGATAAGGACAATGCGATAAAGGCGGGAATGAACGACCATGTTCCGAAGCCTATCGATATGAATGTCCTGCTTCCTGCTATGCAGAAACTGATAACAGGAAAATAAACAAAAAGACTGTAAATCCGATTTTGGACTTGCAGTCTTTTATATTATTTTTATACGGTCAGCGTACCGTTTTCGCTGATTTCAAGCAACAGTATCTGTTCTTCCTTGCCGGTATCGGCATTTATATATACGAGCATCTGTCTGCCGTCAGGGGAGGTGCAGTGAAATTCATAGCAATAAAGTTCGTTTGTGCCTGCGGAAGGCACTACGGCAAGGGAGGTATCAGTAACTGTAAGCTCTGATGAGAGATGTTTTCTTGCTTGCTCTGCGGTAATCTTCGGTTCGGGCAGATTACGTTTCTTGTGATTTGTGATATATCCTCTGCCGTCAAAGCTGAGTATATCGCCGTTATCCATTGCCACGCCGACTTTGATAAGGTCGGTGTACATCGTTATATCTCCCTGTGTGCCTGCAAAGTTCACAAGGCAGACGTTGCCGTTTATCTCGTAATAGGTGTCGGTTATGTGGTTTATGCCGAGCATCGAGAGATATTCTTCAGCCTTTGCAACAGCCTCAAGTGCGGTGACAGAACGAGTGGGGACACTTCTGCCGCAGAGCATATAGCTGAGATAACCTCCGTTTTTTGTCACGGCTATGGTGGTGCTGTCCTTTGTAAAGACGTAGGACGGCATTTTTCCTTGTTCATCGTTTTTGTCATCGTGCGACAAGCCGACAGTGCCGCAGGCTTTCTCAGCTTTTTTCAGTGCGTCCGAAAGGGTGACTGCCGATGCGGATTTCAGCATTTCGGGATTTTTTTCGAGTATATGGTCGGAGAAGGGTCCGTCATATATAAGCGTCGGGTAGTTGTCATAGCCTTCTTCAAAATCGGTGAAGCCCTCAGTTATATATGATGGCTCATCGCTGTTTTTCCCTTCCTGCACCTCTGTTGCGGCTTTTTCAAAGGATAATTCGCCGTTTGTTATGCGCTGTTCCACCTTCCACATATTGTCGGCAAGGCGGTCGGCATATTCGCCGAGCGTTTTAAGCGATTTTCTGTCGTCCTCCGTCAGCGTTTCTCCGTCGGAATAACGCTTTGCAAGGCTCTTTGAGAAGTTGCCCACCTGCGACAGAAATTTATAGGTGTTTTCAAGATGAAGCTCGGATACCGGAAGCTCGGCAAGTGAGGCTTTTGCGGTGGACGCATCGCTCCACAGCTTTGACGAAAGCTGTGTCATCATCTCCGGTGTGCCTGCATACATACCCTTGTAAAGCGTGTTCTTGATGTTGTCGATCTCAGCCGACAGATCCTCTACATTTCGTGTCATGCTCTGCTCAAAGCTCCTTTTATAACGGACGGAGCTGTTCATATTCAGCGTGGCAGATATGCCTGCGGCGACCGATATGGCGGTAAAAAAGCTGATTATCCGCACAAAACAACGTTTTGAAATATACATATTATGTTCTTCCTTTCATAAAATCGGCGGTAATGCGTATACAAGGTTATTTTTTCATAAAAATTTCAGAATATACCCTGTTTTTTTATCGCAAAATGGTGTATAATTAAGACGATTATAGACAAGCGGGCAACGCCATACAGATAAGTGGGCGAAGTCCCAATGAAAAGGAGACGGAAATTTGATATATCTGGATAATGCCGCCACTACAAAGCCCTGCGATCAGGCAATAAAAGCGGCTGAAGATGCCGCAAGAAGCTGTTTCGGCAATGTATCGTCACTGCACAGGCTCGGTATTGAGTCTGAAAAGCTGATGAACAGTGCAAAGAAAACGATTCTTAAAAAGCTGGGGCTGCAGGGAGAAATATATTTTACATCAGGTGCGACCGAAAGCAACAATCTTGCGATAAGAGGAGTCGCAGACGCTTATAAACGCAGAGGAAATAAAATAGTGACTACCGCTATGGAGCATCCGTCCGTAGCAAGAACGATGGATTATCTTGAAAAGCTGGGTTTTGAAATAGTCCGTTTGTCGCCTAAGGACGCTATTGATAATTTCGAGCAGTATATTGCGGATAATGTTACACAGGATACTATACTTGTATCGTGCATGGCAGTAAACAACGAGAACGGCTTTAAGGTCGATACCGAAAAGCTGTACAGACTCGTAAAAAATGCGAACAGCGAAACTATCGTTCATATAGACGGCGTACAGGGCTTTTGCAAGGTGACGCTTAAGGGCGATCTTATCAGCCTTTCAGGACATAAGATACACGGCTTTAAGGGCATAGGAGCAATGTACTGTGCGGATAAGATAAGATTCACTCCGCTTGTATACGGCGGAGGACAGCAGAAAAATCTGCGTCCGGGAACAGAGCCTACCGAGCTTATAGCATCATTTGAGGCGGCTGTGAAGGCATACCCTACCGACCTTACACATTACAGTGAGCTGAACGGTTATCTGCGTGACAGGCTTTCGAAAATGGAGGACGTTTATATAAACAGTCCGGACAACAGCGTGTATAACATACTGAGCTTCTCTGTGCTTGGGGTGAGAAGCGAGATAATGCTTCATTCGCTCGAAGAAAAAGAGATATATGTGAGCAGCGGCTCTGCCTGTTCAAAAGGCAAGATAAGCTCGGTGCCCGACGCTTTCGGAATGAACAGCGAAAGAGCGGACAGCACTATAAGAGTGAGCTTTTCGATGGAAACAACAAAGGAAGACATTGACGCACTCTGCGATGAAATAGAAAACGGCATTGCACGGTTCAGACGTACAAAGAAAAGCCGCAGGAAAGGAAACATATAATGAACGAACTTATAATGGCAAAATACGGCGAGATAGCACTGAAAGGGCTTAACAAAGGCACTTTTGAGGATATACTCGTAAAGAATATCAGAAGAAGACTGCGTCACTGCGGTAAATTTCATTACATGAGAAAGCAGTCTACCATATACATAGAGCCTGTGGGCGAATGCGACCTTGACGAAGTTATCGAAAAGCTGAAGGTAATATTCGGTATAGGCGCATTACAGCGTTGTGCGGTGTTTGAGAAGGATTTCGAGCAGATAAAGTCGCAGGGCGTACCTTATCTTGAAAATGCACTCAAAAACGCAAAAACGTTCAAGGTTGACGCAAAGCGTTCAGATAAATCGTTCCCTATGAAAACTCCAGAAATACAGGCGGAGCTTGGCGGCGCTATACTTGAAGCGTATCCTCACCTGTCTGTAGACGTTCATAATCCCGAAATTACCGTAATGTGTGAGATAAGGGACAAGGGTGCGTATGTCAGCGCCGAGCGTATAATCGGTGCGGGCGGTATGCCTGTAGGCAGCTCGGGCAAGGCTCTGCTTTTGCTGTCGGGCGGTATCGACAGCCCTGTTGCAGGCTATATGATGGCAAAGCGTGGTCTTATTGTGGACGGTATACACTTTGTAAGCCCTCCGTATACATCCGAGCGTGCGCTGATGAAGGTTGAAACGCTCTGCGAAAAGCTGACAAGCTATTGCGGAGATATCAGATTCTACTGTGTTCCGTTTACGGAGATACAGGAAGCGCTGAGGGATAACTGCCCCGAAGAATTTTTCACAATAATTATGCGTAGGCTTATGGTGAAAATTGCCAACATAATTGCCGAAAGAAACGAGTACGGCGCACTTGTCACAGGCGAAAGCGTGGGACAGGTGGCAAGTCAGACGTTAAAGGCTATACAGTGTACCGATGCCGCCGCAGAATATCCGGTATTCCGCCCTGTTATCGGTATGGATAAGAAGGAAATTATAGATATAGCACGAAAGATAGATACGTTTGAAACATCGACCCTGCCTTATGAGGACTGCTGTACGGTATTTACGCCGAAGCACCCCAAGACACGCCCTGTGTTTGACGAGGTCATAAAGGCTGAGCAGTCGTTTGACTTTGCACCTCTCATAGAAAAGGCTGTAGAGGGTACAACGGTAAAGCTGTTCAGAATCGAGAGCAAGGAAGAACAGGAATAATGGGTTGTCAAAAAGCCTCTAAAGTTGTCGTGAATGGGGTTGAGGGGCGAAGCCCCCAACAGGGACTAGGGGCGGTAGCCCCAGTAATATAGCCCCTTCCCGAGGGGAAGGGGTTTGGGGTTTCGGCAAGGATGCCGAGATAGAACGCCCAAAGGCTTTGCACGATGCAAAGCCCACAAAGCGTTCTTAAAGGGATAGAGAATAGATTGCTTTTCTCAAAAACAAACTTTTTCTTAAAGTTGCAGGAATAAACCTTGATAAAAAAGGAGATGTGGCTTTATGAGCCGTATCGGAGAGCTTCAGCTCGATATTGACAAAATCGCCGGAAATGTAGTACAATTATTAGTTAGCAAGGGAAAGAAAATAGCCTGTGCGGAGAGCTGTACGGGCGGTCTTATCAGCGCCGCAATAACTTCCGTAAGCGGTTCTTCAGCCGTAATGGATATGAGCATCTGCACCTATGCCATAAGCGCAAAGGAGCGGTTTATAGGCGTATCTGCCGCAATAATAGATAAATACGGTGTGGTCAGCGCCGAAACCGCAGCGGCTATGGCTGAAGGGGTAAGAAAGACGGCAGGAAGCGATATAGGAATATCGGTAACAGGCATAGCAGGTCCTACGGGAGCTGAGCCGGGCAAGCCTGTCGGCACTGTATATATCGGGCTGAGCGTGGCAGGAAATACGCAGGCACGGCTTGCTTTTACCGACCCAATGCTTGCAAAAGACGAAAACGCAAGAGAATATATAAGAAAAAACACGGTGCTTACCGCTTTGCAGTGGGTTGCCGAAAACATATAAACAGAGCAAGAGAAAACACACAAGCAAGGAGACTGTTATGGAAAGCGATAACAAATTTGAAAATGATACAGGCGGTATGTCTGTTGATGAGATAATCGCAGATATTGACAGAAAGGCAGCAAACGCAGCGGCGCTTGAAGAAAACTCGGTAGGCGTTACGCCCGAAGGCGAAAACGAGATGGCAGACGAGCAGGCCGCAGTCAGTGCGGATGAAGCCGATACCGCCGCCGAACATATACCGGTCGATGATGAAAGCACGATAGACGAGCTTTCGGGCGCCGATGAAATGTCGGACGGTCAGGAGGCGCTTGAAGAAAAAAGTGCTGAATTAGCCAAAGAAGCAAACGCTGATGCGACAGCAAAAACAGAGAAGAAGCCTAACTTCTTTTATCGCCTTGCAAGAGGCATTATCCCGTGGAAAGGCGACAATGCGGGGCTTATAATAAGAAAAATCATATTTATAGTGGCATTTATAGTTTTTCTGGCGACAGCTATACCGCTTCTTGCGGATATACTTTCTATGTACAAGGATGAGCAGGTAAGCAAGGATATTTCGAAGATGTATCAGCTTGACGATACAGATGTTCCCGAAGATAACAAGGATATACTTCCCTCGTTCAAGAAGCTGCTGGAAATAAATCCCGACACAGTGGGATATATAAAGATAGACGGCACTCTTGTGGATTATCCCGTTGTAAAGGGAACCGACAACGACTATTACCTTACCCATGACTTTTATAAGAACGAAAGCCGCAGCGGTACGGTAATGATGGATTACCGCAACAAAGTGACGGCTGACGGTCACTCGGGCAATCTGGTGCTGTACGGTCACAATATGGCGGTAGGCACATTCTTTGCACCGCTGAACGAATACTGGCGTACAATGTACGATTCGTATGACGAGCCGAGCAAGTCTTTCTACAAAGAGCATCCCGTTATAAGATTCGATACATTATACGAGCAGGCGGAGTGGAAGGTTTTCGGCTTCGGCCTATTCAATGTTGCCGAGTCAAGAGGAGAAGTGTATGAATATAATCAGAAGCTCGATTTCACTTCCGAAGACGATTTCAACGATTATATCATAAATATAATGGACAGAAGCGATATTTTCACCGATGTCGATTTAAAATACGGCGATGATATTCTTACGCTTTCAACGTGCTGCTGGCCTTACGAGGGCAGTGGTGACACAGTAAGACTTGCGATATTCGCAAGGAAGATAAGGAAAGGTGAAAGCGACAGCGTTGATGTGGAAAAGGCTGTGGGAAATCCTTATGTAAGGCGTTGGCAGTGGGTATACGACAAGGTAAGCGGAGGATATGACTGGTTCCAAAGCACATGGGACAGAAGAAAGCTGTTAAGCTACGATGCGGAAGACGCAAAGCGTGACAACTATTCCTTCCCGGATAAGACAGACTGACGCTGTGCCCGGTCACGTTAAATATAAGGAGCATAAATGACAACATATATGGAAAAGTATCCACGCCGCAACGGTGTGGCTGCAAAAAAGCCGGGTTTTTGGAAAAGGCTTATCAAGGGCATTATCCCGTGGAAAGGCGACAGTGCGGCGGCGGTCATCAGAAAACTGGTGTTTATAATCGCACTGATTGTATTTCTTGCCACGGCTATACCGCTTGTTTCGGACATATTTATGATGTTCCGTGACCAGTGGAGAAGTCAGGGAATATCGAACATATATATTCCCGACGGAAACAGCGGCGGTGCAAGCAAGGAAATACTTCCCTCATTCAAGAAGCTGCTTGAAATAAATCCCGATACGGTAGGCTACCTCAAAATAGACGGCACGGCGATTGATTATCCTGTTGTAAAAGGAAAAGATAACGACTACTACCTTACGCACGATTTCTACAGGGAAAAGAGCAAGAGCGGTTCTGTAATGATGGACTGCAACTGTGTGGTTTCTCCGGACGGAAATTCGGGCAATATGGTGCTTTACGGTCACAATATGGCTGTCGGCACATTCTTCTCGTGCCTCAGCGAATACTGGAGAACGCTTTATGACAGCTATGATGCGCCGTCAATGCAGTTCTACAAGGATCATCCGACCATAACGTTCAATACCCTTTACGAAGAAGCTGAATGGAAGATATTCGGCATAGGGCTTTTCAATATCTATGAGGAATACGGTGAAGTGTATTATAACTACAATAACAAGCACGATTTTACTTCCCGTGACGACTTCAACCATTTTATAATTGATCTTATGGACAGAAGCGATATTTTCACAGATGTAGATATAGAGTACGGCGACGATATACTGACCCTTTCTACATGCTACTGGCCGTTCCGCTCGGATATGGATAATGTGCGTCTTGCGATATTTGCAAGAAAGGTACGTCCGGGCGAAAGCACCTATGTCGATGTAAGCAAGGCGAAGGTAAACACTTATGTAAAGCGTTGGCAGTGGGTATATGATAATATCGGCGGCGGATATGACTGGTCGCAGAGCAACTGGGACAGAAGAAAGCTGCTCAGCTATACAGCGGAAGACGCTGAAAGGGACGGTTACACGTTTATTGACGACATAAACGACAGTGACGGAATATATGATTATAACAACGGCGACGGATATGATTATTGATATTGTCGCCTGACGTTGTGCGAGGCGGTGTGGCTTTGGAAGAACAGAGTGAAACAAAAACGGAAAAACAGCCGGTCATAAGCGGCAAGGTGCTGTGGGCGGCACTCGGTGCGTGTGCGGTATGGCTTGCGGCTGTCGGCGTAATGCTGATAATGAAGCTGACTCAGCCGCCTTTGCCGCCGAATATGCTGGATTATACCTGCGAGCTTGATGTCGATATACCTGCAGAGCCGGTCGCTAAGGAAAAGAAAAAGCCGTCAATATTGCCTGAATACCGTGAGATGTATGAAAAAAATCACGATATGGCAGGCTGGCTGAAAATAGAAGGCACCAATGTCGATTATCCTGTTATGCACGTCAAAGGGTTCGACCCGAAAAAGCCGATTGACTACGGAGAAGTGTACGATAAGAATATGTACTATCTGACGCACGACTTCAATAAGGAATACAGCTTTTCGGGGTGTGTTACGGCGGATTATTGCGCACATATCGGCAGTGATTACCGTTCACCGAATATCCTGCTGTACGGTCACAATATGTCAAACGGAACTTTTTTCCGTGATGTAAACAAGTTTGATGTTCTCTACTACGGCAGAGAGATGTATGACGAGCATCCTGTCATACAGTTTGACACAATATATGAAAAGGGCCTGTATAAGATATTTGCGATGATGCAGGTCAATGTCGAAAAAGCAGACGGTGAAGTATTCTACTATACGGCTGCATATACTTTCAAGAATAAAAAAGAATTTATAGATTACTATGCAAAGGTCCTTGACCGCAGTTTTATATATACACCGCAGGTCGATCTGAAATACGGCGATGAGGTGATTGCACTGTCAACCTGCGATTTTCCTTTCGGAAAGAGCAAGGATATAAGATATGTGCTTTTTGCAAGGAGAGTGCGTGAGGGAGAAGATCCTACGGTGGATGTATCCAAGACAATCATCAATTACGATCCGCTTTATTATGATTACTGGTACAGCGTATACGGCGGTTCGTGGGGCGGAAGGAACTGGGATCCTGCGCTTTTAAAAGGCTATAAGCCGAAGAAGAGCAGTTGATATAGTATTCCTATGGTAATTATCACAGCAAAAGGAAGGTTAGAAGATGCCTGATTATAAATCGGTCGTAGTATCGACCACAGATAAGAAGAAAAATAAGAAAAAGAAAAAGGAAAATGCCGCATTAGCTATTGTCAAGGGCCTTATCCCGTGGAAAGGCGACAGCGTAGGCGAGATTATCCGAAAGATAGTTTTCCTTGTTTCGATAGTCGCTCTTTGCGTGGCAGTGCTTATAATTATTGATAAATATATGTTCGAGCCAGAGAGGCAGAGAAACGAGTATCAGAGCAGCATATTACAGCTGGGAAACCACGAGCCGACCGCAGAGGAAATAGCCGAGCTTCCCGAAAAAGCCATAAACACCGAATATGCGCCTTTTTATGCGATAAACAACGATTTTGTCGGCTGGCTGAGCATAAAGGGTATAAATGTAAACTATCCTGTAGTACAGGGCAAAAACAATACCGACTATCTTGAAAAGGATTTTTACGGCAATTACAGTAAGAACGGTACTATTTTTGCGGATTATGAGAACGAATTTAAGAATACGGGCGAAACATCAGCAAATACGATCCTTTACGGTCATAACCTGCGTACCGAAAACTTCTTTGCCGAAATAACCGAGTACAGACGAGTTGACCTTGACAAGAGCCTTGAGTTTCTGAAAGAGCATCCTGTAATCGAGTTCAATACGCTGTACGAAAAGGCAAAATACAAGATATTCTCTGTAATGCTTATCAATACGAGGGAGGAATACGGCGATGTGTTCAATTATCCCGCCATACTGAATTTTGCAAACAGGGATGAATTCAATTATTTCACGTCCGAATGCCTTGACAGGAGCGAATTCTTCACAGGCGTTGATATGAAATACGGCGATAAGTTCCTTACGCTGTCCACCTGCGAGTTCGAGGTAGGTCTTTACGATATGCGTATCGTTGTTGTTGCGAGAAAGGTTCGTGACGGCGAGTCGGATTCGTTCACAGACGAGCAGATAAAAAGCTTCAAGCGTAACCCCGACACGAAGCAGTGCCGGACGATAAGAGAGCTTTACTATTACGGCAAGGAATGGAGCGGAAGGTACTGGAATCCTGCGTGGATAGAAGGCTTCAAGAAGGATAGTTCGTTCAAGACGGAAAGCTCCGACTGATAAAAAGAAAGCGGAAACTGTAACACAAAGGAGGAATTTAATGCAGAAGGCATCTATAGGAAAGATACTGCTCGCTCTCGTTATATCCTGCGTATACATTTACCTGTTCGGAATAGTTCAGGTCGTTCATGTAAGCGCAGACAATGAAAGAGAGATAGAGGTATCTATCCCTGAAGCGACAACATCTGCCGAAACCGAAAAAACTCCCGAAACTACAACAATTAAGCTGCAAGACGACAAAAAACCTACACTTGCCGATGTAAAGGCACAGACTACAGCAACCACCAAGGCGGAAACGACCACATCTACAACTACGGTAAAAAAACGCACACCCGCACCTGCGGCGGATAATACCGTTATAATCCCCGAAACAACAACTGCCGCAACCACCGCAGCGGCAACAACTGTCGCAACGGAAACCACAACGGCTGAAACAACATCTGCGCCGACGCCGACGCCCGATAACAGCGGTGAGGAGCAGTTATCGGTATACGATCAGGTGACCGGTACATATTACACGGCAGGTGCAAGAGAGATAATTGCGAGGGCGGTAGTCGGTGAGATATGGAACGAGTTCCCCGATGAAGCGGTAAAAGCACAGGCAGTAGCGGAATACACCTATATCAAAAAGAACAACGAAATGGGCGTCAGCCCCACGACAGCACTTAAAACCGACGTATATGACCGAATATACAAGCTGGTTGACGAGGTGCTGGGCGAAGCGATCTACTATAACGGCGAGATGATACAAAGTGTGTTCTTTGCGTCCTCGTGCGGCTATACCAACAGTGCCGAGAGTGTATGGGGCGTTGATTATCCGTATCTCAGAAGCGTTGATTGTCCTCTTGACAAGACGACCGACCCTAACTGGGGCAGTACCGACAGCTATTCTTCGGATTACATAAAGAATGCTGTTCAGAATACACTCGGAATAGCACTCACAGGCGACCCGTCAAAATGGTTCAAGATAAACTCAAGACTTGATAACAGGGAATACGGCTGGGTAACGTCAATTTCTGTCGGCGGTATGACAAAGGCAAACGGCAAGACGATAGATGGCAGAACGATAAGAGAAAAGGTACTTGGTTATTCGCTGAAAAGTGCGGCTTTTGATCTGAAATACGACAAAAGCAGCGACAAGTTCATCTTTACGACCTACGGTCACGGTCACGGCGTGGGATTGTCGCAGTACGGCGCAAAGGCTCTTGCTGAAAACGGCTACACATATAAGCAAATTTTACAGCATTACTTCACCGGCGTGGAGATACATTAAGATTATTGCAAAAGGACATCGAGAGGTGTCCTTTTTATATAATTGACAGTGACGATATATTGTGATATAATAACCTCAGACTGATAAATTGCTGATGCGGTTTATCCCATGCAAAAGTACGGCGTACCGCCGTATCGGTTTACGCTGATTTGATTTGTGATATAATACTGATATGTTTAATTTTACGGAGGAGGCATCATGAATACCAACACACGCAAAACCAACATCTTTATCACGATCGGAGCAATAACATTACTTGTTCACGCAATCGGATTTCTACTTCCGTGGTGCAATATGAACGGAGTTAAAGTTCAAGAGGGACTTGCATTTATCGCAGGCGGAAGCTGGGTAGCAATTGCTCTTTGTTTGGGTTTCGAACTGTATTTTGCGTTTGTCAGATGGCAAAGCAGAAAGCTTGTGGCTGTATGTAGGATTCTGTCGGTTGTAGCATCGGTAGCGGCACTTGTAATTGAGCTTATTATAATATCGAGTATAAAAATCAACATAGCAAGCTTCGGAGTCGGTGTTTACCTTTGCATTATTACTCTTGCAGTAAATATAATGTGTTGCACGGCTGTATGCGTGCTGTCGATAAAAGACGGTATGGTACAAAAAGCATGACGATAATAAAAGGACATCGGGAGGTGTCCTTTTCTTGCTTTATGATGCGGTTTCGCCATTGACAAAAACGCTGTATAGTGTTAAAATAAAACGATAGGATTTTTTATCCGTTATTATAAATAATCTGAGTGTAAAGAAAAAGGAATGAAAGAAATGAGAAATCTGACGGGTGCAGATATAATCTGCGAATGTCTGATAGAGCAGGGCGTTGACACCGTTTTCGGCTATCCTGGCGGCGCAGTTCTGAACATCTACGACAGCTTATACAATTACAGTGACAAAATACATCACGTTCTGACGGCACACGAGCAGGGCGCAAGCCATGCGGCTGACGGCTATGCACGTTCTACAGGCAGGACGGGCGTTGTTATAGCAACATCGGGTCCGGGTGCGACAAACCTTGTAACAGGTATCGCAACGGCTTATATGGACAGTGTTCCCATGGTGGCTATTACGGGCAACGTTGCTTGTTCGCTTTTAGGCCTTGACAGCTTCCAGGAAGTTGATATAACAGGCATCACAATGCCGATAACAAAGCATAACTTCATCGTAAAGGATGTAAACAAGCTGGCAGATACACTGCGTGAGGCTTTCTACATAGCAGGAAGCGGAAGAAAGGGTCCTGTCCTTGTCGATGTTCCCAAGGATATAACGGCGCAGAAGGCTGAGTTCGTAAACAAGCCCTTAAAGCCGTATACGGTAAATGTTACTATGCATCAGGACGGCTGTATAGCAAAGGCGGCGGAGCTGATAAAGAACGCTGAACGTCCGTTCCTTTATACAGGCGGTGGCATCTACGGCGAGGACGGAGCAAAGACATTAAAGGCTTTTGCCGAGCTTATTGACGCTCCCGTATCATCTTCGCTTATGGGTCAGGGCAGCTTTGACGAAACCGACAGCAGATATATGGGTATGCTCGGTATGCACGGAACAAAGACAGCGGCAGAGGCAATAAAGAACTGCGACCTGTTCATCGGCATCGGCACAAGATTCTCAGACAGAGTAATAGGTAATCCGCAGACCTTCGCTCCCGATGCAAAGGTACTTCATATAGACATTGATCCTGCTGAAATAAACAAGAACATAAAGGTTTATCATCAGGTTATCGGCGACAGCACCGATGTTATGAAAAAGCTGATAAAGCTAATCCCTCAGCAGTCGCACAGCGGCTGGATGGGCAAAATAAAGACGTGGGAGAAGCAGTACGAGTGCAGGCAGAAAGGCACAGACGAGCTTACTCTTACTCCTCAGCATCTTATAGAAACGCTTGACAAGCTGACAGGCGGCGAGGCGCTTATCGCAACCGAGGTAGGTCAGTCGCAGATGTGGGCGGCTCAGTATTACGCATATAAGCACCCTCACCAGCTTATCACAAGCGGCGGTCTTGGCACTATGGGCTACGGACTTGGTGCGGCTATCGGCGCAAAGTGCGGCAACCCCGACAAGACGGTCGTAAATATTGCAGGCGACGGAAGCTTCCATATGAACTTAAACGAGCTTGTAACGCTGTCAAAGCACAATATACCTGTAGTTGAGCTTGTTATCAACAATAACGTTCTCGGTATGGTACGTCAGTGGCAGAGATTGTTCTACGGCAAGAGATTTTCACAGACGACGCTTGACCGTCCTACAGATTATATGAAGCTCGGAGAAGCGTTTGGCATAAAGTCGTTTGTTATAGACAGCGAGGACAAGTGCGAGGAGATACTGCGTGAAGCTCTTGAAGTTTCAAAGACAGCCCCCGTGCTTATCGAGGCGAGAATAGACAAGGATATAAACGTTCTTCCTATGGTACCGGCAGGAAAATCCATAACTGAGCCTATCCTTGAGATAGAAATCGACGACTGAACGGAGGCAGAAAAATGACAGAGAGAAACGTAATTTCCGTCTGCGTAAACAACGGCATCGGCGTACTCGGCAGAGTAACGGGTCTGTTCAGCCGCAGAGGATATAATATAATAAGTCTTAACGTTGCGGAAACCGAAAACCTCGGAATTTCCCGTATGACAATAGTTGCAGACGGCGACGAGGGCGTGATGGAACAGCTGGTAAAACAGCTCCGCAAGCTCTACGATGTATCGGAGGTCAAGGTACTGCATAACGCTGTATGCCGTGAGCATATCATTATGAAGGTCGGCAACGGCCCTGCGTCACGTCAGCCTGTGATAGAGATTGCAAATCTTTTCAGAGCGAAGGTCGTAAACGTAGCAGAGAGCAGACTTATGCTTGAGCTTACGGGCGAACCCGAGAAGATAGATTCGTTCATAGGACTTCTCCAGCCCTACGGAGTAAAAGAGATTGTAAGAACGGGTATTTCGGCACTTGAACGTGATTAACGTAAACAAATCATAAGGCACAGCTTGTAACGAGCGGCAGAAGAAAGGCAGGACAAACACATGGGCATGACAATGAGCCAGAAGATACTGGCAAAGCACGCAGGACTTGAAAGCGTAAGAGAGGGACAGCTTATAAGAGCAAAGCTGGATATGGTACTCGGTAACGATATTACAAGCCCGGTTGCGATAAACGAGTTCAACAAGGCAGGCTTCGGCGGCATATTCAACAAGGATAAGATTTCTCTTGTAATGGATCACTTCACACCGAACAAGGATATCAAGGCGGCTACTCAGTGCAAGCAGTGCAGAGAGTTCGCAGGAAAGTACGATATTACAAATTATTACGATGTAGGCGAAATGGGCATCGAACACGCACTTCTTCCCGAAAAAGGTCTTATAGGCCCCGGTGAGCTGTGCATAGGCGCAGACAGCCACACCTGTACATACGGCGCACTCGGCGCATTCTCAACGGGCGTAGGCTCGACCGATATGGCGGCAGGTATGGCAACAGGCGAGGCGTGGTTTAAGGTTCCCTCCGCTATAAAGTTCAACCTGACAGGAAAGCTTAATAAATATGTAAGCGGCAAGGACGTTATTCTTCACATAATCGGTATGATAGGCGTTGACGGCGCACTTTATCAGTCTATGGAATTTACCGGCGAGGGCTTGAAGAGCCTTTCGATTGACGACAGACTTTGCATTGCCAATATGGCTATCGAAGCCGGCGCAAAGAATGGTATATTTGAAGTTGACGAGATAACAATGGCATATATGAAGGAAAGAGCAGACCGTGATTTTGATATATTCAAGGCTGACGAGGACGCTGTATATTCAAGAGTTATCGACATTGACCTGTCAACCGTAAAGCAGACGGTTTCATTCCCTCATCTGCCCGAAAACACAAAGACAGTCGATGAAATAACAGAGGATATAAAGATTGACCAGGCGGTTATAGGCTCATGTACAAACGGCAGAATAAGCGATATGCGTATCGCCGCTGAGATTCTCAAGGGCAAGCACATTGCAAAGGGCGTAAGATGTATCGTAATCCCCGGCACTCAGAAGGTATATCTCCAGTGCATAAAGGAAGGTCTTGCAGAGATATTTGTAAATGCAGGCTGTGTGCTTTCTACTCCCACCTGCGGTCCGTGCCTCGGCGGTCATATGGGTATACTTGCGGCAGGAGAACGTGCTATTTCCACCACAAACAGAAACTTTGTAGGAAGAATGGGACACGTTGACAGCGAGGTTTATCTTGCAAGCCCGGCAGTTGCGGCGGCAAGTGCTATAGCAGGTAAGATAACAGGCATAAAGTAAGGTGAGAATATGGTAAAGCATATAATAATCTGGAACTTGAAGGACGAGCTTTCGACCGAAGAAAAGAAGGAAAGATGCCGTCTTATAAAGCAGGGGCTTGAAGGGCTTGCAGGCAAGATAGACGGACTTCTTGAGATAAAAGTCATAACCGATATTCTCGGTTCTTCCACGGGCGACCTTATGCTTGACAGCACATTCGAAAGCGCAGAAGCGTTAAAGGGCTATTCCACTCATCCCGAACACGTTAAGGTAGCCGACAGCACGGTAAGACCTTATACGGCAAGACGCAGCTGCGTAGATTTTGAAATATAAGAAAGGACAGACATATATGAAGGCACACGGTACAGTACACAAATACGGTGACAACGTTGATACAGACGTTATCATTCCTGCAAGATACCTTAATACAGCCGATCACAAGGAGCTTGCAAGTCACTGTATGGAGGATATAGACAAGGACTTTGTAAAGAATGTAAAGGACGGCGACATTATAGTCGCTAATATGAATTTCGGCTGCGGAAGCTCAAGAGAACACGCACCTATCGCAATCAAGGCAAGCGGCATCTCCTGCGTTATCGCAAGCACATTTGCAAGAATATTCTACCGCAACGCTATCAATATCGGACTTGCAATCTTAGAGTGCGACGAGGCTGCCAAGGATATTGATAACGGCAACGAGGTCGAGGTTGACTTTGATACGGGAGTTATCACAAATGTGACGAAGGGATGTACATACAAGGCTGAGCCTTTCCCCGAATTCATCAAGGATATAATCAACAAGGGCGGTCTGCTGAACTCCTTAAAGAAGTAAGACCGCAGAAAGCGTTATGCTATGAGGGTAGATATAAAAGCGTTATCGGACAGCGAACTGCAAGAGCAGGGTTTTAACAATACATCGGGCGGAATGCACGGCTTCGGACTTTATACGGATGATGTGCTGTCTGCTGTCTGCATAACAACAGAAATACCCGACAGCCTGAACAAAGAGGTCAGACTGGAGAAGCTGTATGTCTGCGAGGAAGAAAGGCATTACGGCGTTGCCAGAAAACTGCTGAACCACACGCTCAGAACAATGCGTGCCTGCGGATATAAGTATGCCGTAGTGACCCCCGACAGCGAGGACGCAGTGCGATTTCTTCTAAGATTCGGCTTTGAAAAGGCGGAGGGGAAATCCGCTTTATACAAAATAGAGCTTTAAGCTCAGAGAAAGGATATTACCTATGGAAAAGAATATTGCCGTTATCAAGGGCGACGGAATAGGTCCTGAGATAGTTACCGAAAGCATGAAGGTGCTTGATAAGGTGGCAGAAAAGTTCGGTCACAAGTTCAACTACACACAGCTTCTTATGGGCGGATGCTCGATTGATGCAAACGGCGTACCGCTGACCGATGAAACGATAGCCGCCTGCAAAGCGTCAGACGCTGTGCTTATGGGCTCTATCGGCGGTGATACGACAACATCGCCGTGGTATAAGCTCCCTGCAAATCTGCGTCCCGAGGCAGGTTTGCTCGGTATAAGAAAAGCACTCGGACTGTTTGCAAATCTTCGTCCCTGCCTGCTTTATCCGGAGCTTGCAGGCGCTTGCCCCTTAAAGACAGAGATAAGTGCAAAGGGCTTTGATATGCTCATTATGCGTGAGCTTACCGGCGGTCTTTACTTCGGCGCAAGAAAGACCGAAGAAGTAAACGGCGTTATGACAGCTACTGACACGCTTACATACAGCGAGGACGAGATCCGCAGAATCGCAATCAAGGCATTTGACGTTGCGATGAAGAGAAGAAAGAAGGTAACAAGCGTTGACAAGGCTAACGTTCTTGATTCTTCAAGGCTGTGGAGAAAGGTCGTTACCGAAGTGGCAAAGGATTATCCCGAGGTTACTCTTGAGCATATGCTCGTTGACAACAGCGCAATGCAGCTTGTAAAGGACCCTGCACAGTTTGATGTTATGGTAACGGAAAATATGTTCGGTGATATTCTGTCAGACGAGGCAAGCATGATTACAGGCTCTATCGGTATGCTCCCATCTGCCAGCATGAACGAAACAAAGTTCGGTCTGTATGAGCCGAGCGGCGGTTCTGCTCCCGACATTGCAGGTCAGAACAAGGCAAACCCGATAGCTACCATACTTTCAGCCGCAATGATGCTCCGTTACAGCTTTGATATGGTGAAGGAAGCTGACGCTGTGGAAAATGCAGTAAGCAAGGTGTTGAAGGACGGTTTCCGCACAGGCGATATTATGAGCGAGGGTATGACAAAGCTGTCCTGCTCGGAGATGGGCGACAAGATAGCAGAGAATATATAACAATAATTTCAGCCGCAGTGAAAACTGCGGCTCAGATTGTAGAAAAAGTCTTTTTTTGAAACAAATTTCTAACTCACTATCCCTATCCCCCTGCCCCCTTTCCCCGGAAAGGGGGATTTTACTGGGGCTACCGCCCCTAGACCCTGTCGGGGGCTTCGCCCCTGCGACCCCAT
>OBDJ01000084.1_pt1 | contig 65522 bp, 57 predicted proteins | sample 1518041 | NCBI WGS metagenome assembly OBDJ01 (sample SAMN01760916, study PRJEB22395) | human gut metagenome
CTTTCATTCATCATCTCCTTATGAAAGATTTTGATGATCTTGCAAAGAGAATAGCTCCTTTTTCATTGAGATATGCCGACGATAATTTCCTTGCTTTCTATACTAAGGAGGATGCTAATACTGCCAAATGGAGGATTAAGAATTATTGGTGGTATGAGCTTAAGATAAGATCTAAAAGGCATACTTGTATTATAACAGACATGGATAGACCTCTTGATTTTTGCGGGTATGTTTTCCACCGTAATAACAAAGGCGTATCTGAACACAATAAAGGTTATGTGACGATAAGGAAGAGGGTAGCCAAAGACGCGAAGAAGTGTATTACAAATGAAAGCTGGTCTTCTTATTTCGGTCTTTTAAAACACTGTGACAGTTATTCATTAATGTCAAAAATAGAAAATATCATGAAATTACGAGATTTAATAAGCACGATTCGTATTGATAAGAAAATGGATGCGGACAGCATCGATGTCAAGAACCTTGAAGGTATTGTATTTGATATCGTGAACTACGAAATACGAAGCAATAACAAGAATGAGCCAAACTGGATAAAGTGCTTGATAGGTATTCCAGAAACCAATAAAGAAGGTATTCCTACCGGCAGGAAACTCGCAAGGGAATTTCATGGTAATTATCAAGGTATAGTAAATTTTATTTCAAAATGCGAACTTACTTATGGCAAAGATGCTATTCTCCCTATTACCGATGTAGAGATAGAAAACAGATGCGGATACGTTTTTAAAGGCAGCACTAACCGCTTGGAATACATTGATTGACTTCTTATTGTGATGGTGTGAATGAAAATTGTTATCTTGCACCAAAAAAAAGAAAGTCATGAATTGTAATACTTGTAAAGATGACAGACCTGATATTCTGAGATCTAATATTTGTATCGGGTCTGATCCATGTAATGACTGTACGGACAATTGCGAAATTCTTCCAAAAGAATGCGATTGCCCGTATGGCCATTTAAGCGATCATTGCATTCATTATACAGGATGCAAGACATTCATATCCAAATTAACTCCAGGTATGCCTTATAATGAGGTTATGCATAATATAGAGCTGGTTTTTGAAAACATAGATAAGTTTTTGGATAGGATGGTAGAAGAGAATACGCTTTTAAAACAAAGGGTTGAACAACTTGAAAAACAGTTACAAAATGGAAAAGAGTGCACAAATTGGTGAGGGCTTAAGTGGCAAACACGTATATGTTCCACATGTGGACGAGACGCCGGTGCCATGTCCGGACGGATACACCTGCACGAACTGCGTGTACTGCGCTGACGGCATCAACGCTGGCTACTTCAGTCTGGCTCAGAAATCTGATCTTACGGCTTTAATCAATGCAATGATATGCCGTATGGAATATCAGGATAGGGAAATAGAATTTTTAAAACAAAAAATAAATATTTTGAGTAACAATGGCAATAACAGGTAACGGTTGTTTTGGCAGTCATGGTGGGTGCGAACGCCCGCATCATTGCAATATTCCTTCTTCTAACATATTCTATGATGGAGAAACTATAGAAGAAGCTGGTTTGTATCATGGTATGCCTTTAGACAGGGCTTTGGCTAATTTAGCCAAATACGTTTCAAGGGGTATTAACGTAAGTGGATCTGTCAATACAGAAGTGTTTGACGGTACTTCTCATGTGGTTCTAAAGAAAGATCCGGCAGAGATTTTGCTTGTGTCTTATTGCGGGGGTGTCGTGCCTTCTGATATGTATAAAGTCCAGGGTCGTACTGTTAGGTTCTGCCGGGATATGTGTCAACAAGATGAATTTGCTGAAGTGAGGGTCGTGTACCGAGAAGAGGCAAATAGTTCTTATGGGTTCCATTGTTAATTTAGGAGGATGAGAAATGGCAGAAAAATGCAAAGGATTTATATGCGGGGGTAATCTCGTTGATGGCTCTGTGCCTTCTGATAAGTTAGATAAAGAAACTATTATCGAGCTTATTAAAGAGATTCTAAAAGAGGAAATGCACGAATCTTGGCTTAAGGAGATAATAGAAACCATACTTAAGGAATCTATTGATTCAGATTGGCTTCGTGAGTTCTTTAAAGAGGTTCTTAAAAAATATGCTAAAGAGGAATGGTTTAAGGACATTATCTGTGGTTTAGGATGTGTAGGGGTACAAGAGATATTTGACGTTATTCCTACTGACATAACATTTGAAGCCACAGGTGGTACGGCTACGGTACAGGTTGTGGTAGATGATGGCGTTGAATGGGAACTGACACTTTAATAAAGGAGGGTTATTATGAGCAAAGAAAGAATATATAAGATGGATGATGGTTCTTGGCTTACCTCGGACAAGAAGGAAGGTGTCGGTCGTGATAAAATGAATTTCGATGCTCCATCTTGGAAAGGAAGGGAAGACAGGATCACTATCCGAATTGTGAAGAAATCCGATACTGAAAGTATGAAAGCTATTACTTTCAGGCAAAAAGGCATTAAGATCACAGAAGTCTCGGTTAGCAGGCTGGAGTTCCCTATATCTGGTGGAGACAAGCAGATCCTTATTACTACCAACGCCGCTTCTATCAATGCCCTTATTACAGGTGAGAAAGATATAAAGGGTATTATAAAAGCATTTACTACCGCTTCCGGTCTAAATATTGACGTCAATGATATTAGGCTTGATTATGGTTTCCCTGGTGATCCGGGTCTTGAAGACACGTTCCAGGTTTCGATGATTGTTTCCATGCCTGATAATGAGGATGAAGTTAATGAGAATATAACTATAAATGGTGTACTGATTCCTATCTATCAACCCGGAAAGGTTGTTCCTTACATCAAATTGGATAAGGAATCTGAACAGGTTGAGGGTGATGAAACAAGCACGCAGTTAAGTATAGAAAGTAATATAAAAGATTATGTTATTGAAATAGTTGAATGCGAGTCTGTGGATAAGGAGGAAATTCACCTGGACAAGGATGTTGTTGATCTTGATTCCGATGGATCTTCTGAGGTAATCAACGTAAGTACAACTCCCAAAAATTTAAGATGGAGGGTTAGTGAATGAAAGTAGATAATTGTTGGGCGAACATAGATAAGAAAGAAGGCGGTCTTAACAGTAAGGTTAATATTTACTTTGATGAAAATGATACTGGTGTCAACAGAAGTGTCAAGATAAGGGTGTCTTCCAGGGATGGTGACGTATCTGAAGAATATACGTTAGTTCATAAAAAAAAAGAACAGGTAGTTTATAAAAATAAAAGACAATCGGCTCTTTTCACAAAAGAAGGATGTAATCCTGAGACAGAGAAAGGGGAAGAGCTTGAGTACGTTGTTGAGGCCGGAAAATACACGTCTATCATATCTCAGTCTGATGCTGATGACAAGGCTATGAAAGACATTGAGCAAAATGGTCAGAACTGGGTTAATGAGCATGGTCGTTGTATAACCATATTATGGTACAATGTCAAGAAATCAAAGTCGTTTAGAAAGAACGATTGTGATCCTGATACCGAAGAAGGAAGTTTGGTTACGATGACGATCGAAGCCGGGCAATTTTCTTCTACCATAAGCCAGGAAGATGCTGACCGTAAGGCTGAAGCTGAGTTGGATGCCAAGGGTCAAGACTATGCTAATTCTCACGGAACTTGTAATACCATAAAATGGTACAACGACAGGAAATCCAAGATGTTCCAAAAGACAGATTGTGAGGTAACCGAAGTTGGATCTATGGTAGAGTACGTTGTAGAAGCCGGCCGCTTCTCTTCTTCTGTTTCTAAGGAGGATGCTAATCAGAAGGCTTTGGATGCCTTGGAAGCTGAAGGTCCAGGTTATGCTAATGAGCATGGCACCTGTGAAACAAATTTATGGTATAACGTAGAGAAGTCAAAAGTATTTTATAAGAATGACTGCGAAGATGGGTTTGTCGGAGCACCTTACACTTACACAGTAGAAGCCGGTAAATACACATCAGACGTAAGTCAAGAAGATGCTGATAAGAAGGCTCTTGATGATATAGAGAAAAACGGTCAAGAACAAGCCAACCTTAATGGTGAATGCATTGAGGATCCTAATTATTTTATAGGAAAGGCTTCGGCTCGTGTTCAGAAAAATGATTGCGATGCCGAATCTCAGACCGGAAGCTTCGTTGATTTGACTGAAAGGGATCTTGCCGGATACCCAGATGCTTTTGTGTCAAGGGAAAGCCAGGAGGCAGCTAATGCGCTGGCTGAGGCCGCTATGGAAGAACAGAAACAAGATCTTGCAAATAAGAAAGGTACTTGCATAGATAAAAACCAATTTGTTGGTGTATATAGCAAGGTATTCACAAAAGACAATTGTGAAGGAGAAGGCGTAGGCTCTCAGGTAACAGTAGACCAAGACGATGTAACCGGTGGTCCTTTTACTTCATACGAAAGCCAGGAGGCGGCTAACGCGCTCGCTCAGGCTGCTGTCGAGCAACAGGGCCAGGCCATAGCTAACCGGGACGGCCATTGCACGTGGACTGGTAAATACAGTGAGGAATTTACCAAAAATGATTGTACTGAAGGTCAGGTAGGATCTAAGATTACCGTAACCGAACAAGATGTTGTTGGTGCTCCTTTCACATCTACCGTAAGCCAAGATGATGCTAATAACAAGGCCAAGGCTGCTGTCAAAGAGCAAGGTCAGGCTATTGCCAATAATAAAGGTAATTGCGAAGATATGACGGTCTATACCGGTCATTACAGCAAGAGATTCGTTCCCGAATGCGAGGCTTGTCATAAAGGTGTAGAGATGGAGGTTACGGCTGAGATGGTAAATGGAAGTCCTGTTACATCAACAGAAAGCCAGGATGCAGCAGACGCAGAAGCTCGTAGGATCGTAGAAGAAGGCGGTCAGGCTTATGCTAATAAAAACGGTAACTGTACGCCATTAAGCACCGATCCTGTATGGGAAGACGTAGAACCGGAAGAACTTAGATGTAGCGAAGGTAAGTCTCAGAAAAAGCAACGTGATACTAACGAATGTTCTGAAACTCACAATCAAGAACGTTGGGTAGATGGCGGGAATAAGGTCTGTAGCTGGACCGGTCATTACACAGAAACGTTCCAGAAGAACGACTGTGAGATACCAGATTCAGGAACGGAAGTAGAGGTAAGTGAAGCTGATGTTGAAGGCAATCCTTTTACTTCTTTCGTAAGTCAAGAGGATGCTGATAATAAGGCTAAGGAAGCTGTTAAAGCCCAAGGACAGGATATTGCCAACCAGAGAGGTAAATGTAGGTTCGTAGGTGTATATAGCAAGGAATTTACGAAAGACAATTGCGGATCATGTCAGCATGGCGTTCCGATGAGCGTAACACAAGACATGGTAGGTGGACCGTTCTATTCCAATGAAAGTCAGGAAGAGGCAAATAGGTTGGCTCAGGAAGCCGTAGAAGCCCAGGGTCAGGCTTACGCTAACAAGAACGGAACGTGTGAAACAGATAACACCGATCCTGTATGGGAAGATTCGGAACCACTTGAAACCAAATGCGAAGGTGGTAAATCTTATAAAAAACAGGTTAATACCAACGAATGCTATGGTGGAGAAAATGAACGCTGGGTAGAAGGTGGAGATAAGGTATGTACCTGGACCGGAACATATAGCAAGGAATTTACAAAACAGTGTGCTGACGGCGGTGTCGGATCTAAGGTTACCATAGATCAGGATGATGTAACCGGCGGTCCTTTTACGTCTACCGTAAGTCAGGAAGACGCAAATAGCAAGGCTCAGGCTGCCGTCGAACAGCAGGGTCAGGCTCTTGCTGACGCGCAGGGAACTTGTACTTGGACCGGTAAGGCAAGTAAGGTCTTCACCAGAAACAATTGCGGAAGCTGTCAGCATGGTTCGTCTGTTACCGTAACTCAGGACCAAGTAGGTGGTCCATTTACGTCCAATATCAGTCAAGCTGATGCTAATAAGAAGGCTCAAGATGCTGTAAATTCCCAAGGTCAGGCAGTAGCTAACAAAAACGGTGATTGCGTAGCTGATAGCACAACACCTTCTTGGTCTGATACCGGAAGCACCCGTTGCGACGGTTGTACGTCTCAGAAGCAACAACGTGACACCAATCCATGTTCTTCTTCTTACAACGACACAAGATGGGTTAATGGAGGTGGAGAATCTTGTACAGACTGGTCTTATTACGGAACAGGAGATTGCGTAGGTCATACTCAGTATGATGCTTATCGTGATAGTTGCTCTGGTAGCATAGATCGTCAATATTCTGTAAGTTGTAGGAATTGCTGTAATTGCGGATCTTACGGTTCTTGGCAAGAAGTTGGATGTGGATCTGGAAGCAACAGCAATAAGGTAAAATACGTTCGTTACGATGATTGTGGAAATCAAGATGTAAAATACGAGCTTGAAGTTGGAAAATGCGGATATGCTCCATACGAATTTCAGTTCCATGATGGAAGAACGAGCAAGTCGAGGTCTGTAACTGGAGAATCTCAGGATATTGAAGAAGTTATCATAAGTACTAAGAGTAATTCATATATAGGTTTTTCTGTTAAGTCAAAACCTTCTTGGTGTTCTGTTGATTACAGAAACCAGACATCTGAAAGTATGAAGGCCGTGGTGACGTTATCTGCTAATACAACATCTTCTTCCAGATCTGGTGATATTGTTTTTGTTCAAAATGAATCTGGAAAGACTGTTACTCTTAGTATTACACAAGATATTGCGGTGACTTACGAATTTAGTACCAACCAAAGCACTTGGAATGCCGATGCGAATGGAGGTACAAATAATTCATATTTATGTATCCAATTAAAGAGTAAGAAGAATGGAAGCAAGATAGGATACACTGTATCTTCTAAACCGAGTTGGGTTACAGAAGTTACAGAAAAACCATCAGGGGTATCCTGTCCTGTTTTGTCAGGTTATGATTATTCATTTATGATAATCTCGTCTGCAAACAGCTCTTCTTCTCCCAGAAGTGGTACTGTAACATTGAAGCAAAATGAATCTGGGAAGACTGTCAACATAACAGTCAACCAAGAGGGCAAGGCTGAGGTTAAGCCTGTACCGGCACATATTGTATTAAAAAACGGCTCTTGGGCTACATACAGGAGGAATAATGTTTCTTATAATCCTGGTGCCGGTAAGTGTATTGCCGGATTCGAATGGATTGGTGATGAAAATGGAAATATCCGAATATATACTTGTGATATTAAGGTGGTGGATGCTAATTATCGTGAGATATCAGGAGCTACTATAAGCATCGGAACAACAACCCAGAGAAGACAATCCGGAAGCTCTTGTTCGTATTTCGGGGCCGTTAATGGAGGAATATTAGCCGGATATGTTCATTCTGGAGATGAGAATGGAGATACTACATGGTATATACGAACTATAAACGTGTCTTACGAAGGCAAAGTGTATAGGACCTCTACTGTTAGGCAGTATGAAAAACAAAATATCTCTAAGAAAAGTGGTGTTTTCAATGTATATAATGAATCTCCTGCTTCTTACAACTTTATCGTAGATGGAGCTGAGTGTGGAGATGAAAATGGTACTTTAAAATATGCTTATTCTCAAATAAATCTTAATCCAGCATAATCAACAAGGGAGAGGATTTAGTCCTCTCCCTTGAATGTTTTTTTGGGTTATAATATTTTGTTTTAAATATTGTCTATTAGGATAAAAATGATTAATATTGCATATCATTCAATTTTAAAATTTTAGTATCATGGCTTGTAAAAAGAAAGCTCGTCAGGGTGGTGAAGTCGATAAGAAAGACAAACCTAAAATGCGCCAAGGCGGTAGCGTTGGAGGCAAGATGAAAAGAAAGAAGACGAGCACTAAAAAGTGATTGAAAACCAGGGGAAGGTGCTGATCGCCTTCCCCATTTTAATAACATAACAACAATTTATTATGAGCAACAAGTTTATTAGCAAAGGGCAAAGGAATGTCTGTGTGACGTTTGTGAAGTACTATCCTGTATTGATGCAGGTTATTATGTTAGCCAGCATTTTTGATAAGTTTTATCCTTTTAGTATCACTAATTGGCTGTATCCGATATTAGGTCATTCTCTATCATGGGACCTATTTCTGTTAGCTTTTTCAAAAATGTTTAAGTTTTGTATATGGCATAGGTTACTAATCTACAATATGATGCTTAATGTGTCAGTAGAATGGGTTATGGTTAATTTCAATATACCTATTGAGCATAACATCGCAATATGGTCGTTGATGGCTGTAACTCTTGTTATAATCATTGCCTTTATCATTTTAAGATTTAAAACAGGTTGCTTTAAAGAAGATGAAAGAGATTCTGACAGAGACGCTGCGTAAGAGTGGTGCTGCGGTATGTGATAAAATAAAGGCCATGTTTTTGAATGGCGAATGCGATCATCTTACAGCCAATGATTTGGAAACATGGATGCAGCTTGCTAATCCCGCTAAGTATTATACTGGCGAGGAAGCTATTTCTTATCTTAATGTAACTTCTAAAAGATTTTATGAATATCGGAAGGCGAAGTTAGTTCCTGATCCGGTTAAGATAAAGGGATTCCCTAAACCTTTATATACGAAAGTTATGTTGGATGATGCTATAAAAACCATATCCGGCATGAGTGAAAGAGAGATTTATATGAGGATCTTGAATGCCAAATCAAGAGAATCCAGAGCAAAAGAAAGGAGGGGAGCATGATTACAAATGGTGAATTTGTATCAAGAGTCGTAAATGGCATTCATGCCCTTGATAAAGACTCCCATGTTAGCCGGAGATGGATATTGAATATCGGTAGAACTAAAGCCGAATCTTATACAGCCCAGAGGTGGGATGATGGGACGTTGCTCGGCGATCACCGGCTCCTAACTTACGTTACTTGCCTGGAGATGATTGAAGTTGACAAGATAGTTTGCTGCGATGCTGAATTTGCGTTATGCAATACTTTGATGCGGTCAAAGCATAAACTTCCAGGGCTTCTTTATTCTGCTCTTAGACCGGCTATTACTAAGGTGACTAACGTAGATAACACTATATTTTTTAAGTTCGCTGAAATAAAGTCGTATCGCAATGAACAAAAAAGACCGTATGCTAAATACGTTAAAGAACGGCGTCCTTTTTATTATGTAGAAAACGACTATATTTATATACCGGATTTCCATATAGAGCTTATTAACGTAGAGTTCTTTACAACAAGAAGAAAGAAGGCTCTGGAGTTAATGGCCTGCGATCCTACACCTAAAGGGTGTGAATCTGAATGGGAATACGAATTTATCTGCCCTATTAAGTTAATTGAGTACGTAGTGGCAGAGACGATAAAGGAAGTAGCATTCAGGCTACAGATTCCTGTTGATGAAAATCCGAATCTTGATTCCAATCAAAAAAGTCAAATTGTTCAGTGATTCTTTTTATTGGGCACCCGACCATAGTTATATAGTTTGGCCGGGTGTTTTTTTTGTACTATTTCAATGCAAGAACAGGGTTTCCCCATTTTCTTTTCCATTTATCTCCGAGGTAATTTATCAAAGAATTGTAATCTTTGATAAAACCGTCATCAATAACAGAGGCTATGACGTTCTCTATGGCTATTATGTCATTGAGCTCATCTTTACTGGCAGTATTCCTTATTCCATCTTCGTGTTTATTAAAAACAATGAAATTAATAGCTTTATCAACTCTTTTTATACTGTCTTTCAAGTCATTCTTGTTTGGAACTATTCTGCTTATTGCGCTACACATCCTAACGTATGCATCGCCGGCTTCGTTCCGGTTTTCTATCAAACCATCTGTGAGCCAAATGACAACCTCTGCGTAAATTTCTGGATCCATCTCTAATGCAATCATAACAAACAGATATGGATTGACAAACCATTTTTGATCTACTCCTTTTCCTTTTTTGTAGGCAAGGTCTAATTTACCAAGATCCATTACACTGCTGATATTCAGGATATTATCTTTGAGTCCGAGATTTCTCCTACTCAATAAGTCCCTGTCATTCAACTTATTAAAAAGCTCGAAACATCTCTCCCTAAAAGAAGAAGTTAGCATTATTTCGTTAATCCATCTTTCTTTTAACCCTTTTTCTTTTCTTTTTTTGTTCATGGCCGATACGGCGTCTGTTATACATATGTAACCATCTTTAGACATAACAGACACGTTCATTCCTAACAAAACTCGATCTTTTGATTGTAAAACAACATTTGATTTCATAACTTTACTACGATTTTAATTTTATAAAATATAAGTCTACCTGTCCGTGAGGATCGGTAGACTTTGCAAATATAGAATAGTATTTTGATGCGACAATACATTCTAATGTTAATTATCTGAAATGTATAATTTTAATTTTTGAATGATGAAAAGAACATCAATACAATCACCGTATTTTGCAGCCTACTACCATCGTCTTATGAAGAGAAAGAATGGTTTTAAGAAAGGCATGATAAGAGACAGGGGAGAGGTTTTAAGACTGTTATCTATTATATGGAAAACCGTATCAGAACATTATGTGGAAGCTGATGCCGGTGTTTACGTAGATAACGTAGGATACTTATGCCATGTACTTATACCGGGGCAGCGCTTTGCCGTCAGGCGGGACCTGGACATCGTGAGCAGGCTCGGCACCAACGGCTACCTCTACAACCACCTGGTTATGGATTTCGCAGACTCCAAAAGATATTACCATTTTGTAATACAAGATAGCTTGAAAAAGAAGTTAAGGGTTAAAATGAATAAAGGACGAAGATATCGATTTATGTACAATGAAATACTTGCTAAAAGAAGAGTGTTTAAAGATTTCCAGATTAAGAGAGTTTTCGAAGATAAAGAATTAGGACATAGAAAGTCGTAGAAAAAAAGTAGCGATCACCCTTTGTGGATACAGGATAATCGCTACTTTTGCATATCCGTCTACTTTCGCAAGCGGACGGATATAATGCTAACAAAATATCTTTATACAAATAAAGCTCTATGGAGGCAAAGGTAAACAATTTTCAAAACAATGCGAAGGATAGTAACATTATTTTGACGTCAGAATCCAACGAAATGGATTTATCTGTAAAATTATCTAAAATTTTTAGCTATAATGGTCATAATGTTTCTTTTATAAAAACTTCTTATGGTATATTGCTAAATGCCACACAGATGGCAAAAGCATTCAATAAGAAACCTGCCGAGTATCTAAGGTTGCCGTCTGTAAATCAATTAATTAAGTCAATGGTGGGATTTTCCCACATTTCTGAGAATCAGATAGTTACAACTATGCTTGGAAGTCCTGAAAATGGAGGAGGTACATGGATGTTTGAAGATCTCGCCATAGATTTTGCGAGATGGTTGGATACTGATTTTAGATTATGGTGTAACTCGAAGATAAAAGAATTTTTAACATCAAACTTGGTTTCTATTCCAAATTTTACTGATCCGGCAGAAGCAGCCGAAGAATGGGCTAAGCAGTATCGTAGAGCTCAGCAAGCGGAAGCTATTGCTTTGGCTGAACATAAAAGGGCAGAGCAAGAAAGAATGGAAAAAGAAATAGCTGTAAATACGTTAGAAGAAAAGAAAGGGGATATAGAGTTTTCTGAGTCATTTAAGAAGGTGGATCATGAAAACATGTGGCTAATAAGAGATGTGGCGAAGAAGCTTGAGCAGAATGGAATCATCATCGCAGAAAAGAATCTTCGTTTGTTTCTTGAGGAAGTCAAGTTTATGTTCAGGAATGGACAGGGTAAATGGGAGCTGTACAGTGATATTGTTAAGAACAAGTTTGGTGTTTATCGATCTTATTTTGTTGACAAATATTCCGGGGAAAGAGTTAATCAGCAAACCATCTACATGACTGGTGCTGGATATGAAGTCACACTTAAGGGGATAAAGGAAAAGTGTAGGAGCCTTTTCTTGAAGTACGGCAAGTTTGAAGATCCTAACTTTTGAAAACACAAAATAGGGCGTTATACATATTATTCATATCTTTGTGGAGGTCAGGTTTGTTTCCTGTCCTCCATTTTTTTTAAGAGATGACAGTCGAAAATTATATCATAGAGTTAAAATCGTCTTTAAGATCATTTGACAAGCGTGATCTGATAGATGAGGTATCCATCTACAAATGGGTAGAAATTGCCCTGAAGAAGTTTGGAGGCGATATTACTATGCGCAAAGAAGCGGTAGTAGATGTCAAGCGAGGGCAGGCTCGTATGCCTGGTGATTACTTTGATCTTATTCTGGCTTTTAAATGCGATTTTAAAGGATATGAGGTGCCGGAAGGTGATAAGGTGATACCAGAACTTCAAAATACAATAGCCTGGAAAGAACGTACCGAAAGAAGTTATAGGTGGTGTTCTTGCGATGAATGTTGTAAAGACGAATGCGAGAAAGTGATAGTTGAAAAATTTTATATCAATGTTCATGATCGCGATCATGAAGTTCGTTGCTATTATGACCGGCCGGTAATGTTAGGTCTTGCTAAGCCTATGCTTCGTGATTCTTGTTTAAGTAAATGCCGGAATAAGGTAATAAAGGATAGTCCGTATGAGATAAATATCGTAAACGGATTCCTGTATGCTAATTTCGATGGGCCTATTTACATGCAGTACCGGTCTCTTCCCTTTGACGGAGAATCTAATATAATTATACCAGACACGCCTCAAGGTCTGGTATTGGATTATGTAGATAATTTTGTAAAGATGAGATTCTTTGAGGAACTGATGTATAATGGAGAAGCACAAGGGGCTGCCGATTTGTTCAAGTTGTATGCACAGCAAGATTTGGTTAAGCTGAAAAATGCTAAGACCGAACTTAAGATGATGGGTATGACATTAAAAGGCATGTACGAACCTCTTAGGCGGCGCCGTGCTGAGTTTGAGATATATACTAAGGCGTATCCTGTAATTGACAATATACTTAAATTGGTATGACGGAAGTAGTTCTATTTATATACTTGCTTGGTGTTATTGTATCTATGATTGTTTGGTCAATCAGGCAATTTAAAGGAGATGCGAGTTTGGTAGAGACAATGTACTGCCCAATAGTATTTTTGTCGAGTTGGATATACGTATTCGAAATATTAAAAAAATAAACAAAATGTTAGAAGTTAGTGCAAGCGAAATAGTAACTGCCGACAAAATGAGAGGCGTAGGACCGGCAAATATTATCTTCACAGCCGGCCCTAATCCGGTAGCTGAAGATCGTAGAGGCGTAGCTAAGGTAACGGCTGGTGGAGAGAGTAAGAACGTTACAATCACACAAGCTGCCGGCGAGCAGGTCGTTGTAATTCCTGAGTTCGATTATCTTGTTCTTAGATACGGATGGGAATCAGAAGACGGTTCTGATTTTGATACTGCAACTGGGTTCACCAATACAGGCATCTCGGATGTAGATAATAAATACGTTGGATGGAGTAAGCAGTGGGCTACTACCCAACAACAGGTAGGTGATTACCTTATTTATGGTGGTGATAACATGCAGTCAGGACTCGAAGGGGCACTTATTAAGATGAAGACCTTGCTATCAGCGCCGGGCATGGACGAGTCTGAGCCTAATATCAATGCCGATATCTATGGTAATTGGTATGGGAATAGAGGGCGAGGAAATGTCGTTGTGTCTTTTACAGCCTACCTTGGAGGAGAGATGGTTAAACAAGGATTTAACTTTATTAACGAAGGCGGTGAGGAGGTTTACTCCGACAGTATCACTACCAACGTTTCGGCTCATGGGGAAACCAATTACCAAAATATAAAAGGTTTGTACACTAAGATGGGTACGATGGTTTATAATAAGGAAAAGCGTGATTGTGTTATTGTTATAGGTTAAGGTGATGGAAGGTCTTTGGGATAAATACAATAGGATTAAGGAGGTATTTTATCGGGATTTTGTTTATGATTCCAGCTACACAAAGCAGGCCTCGTGCATCCCACTGTCGTCGGTTAAGAACGGGGTAGGCTGGGTCGGCGACGGAACCATTAATCTGGCTCAGTATCTTCAGTTTCTATACACGGAAATAATTCTCGGCAATAAGACAGAAGATGATGTTCGTAATGCCATATTGGTACTTACTCGCCTTGCCGATACTACTTATGATCTATTTTTTAATAACAATAAAGGTATTTATTTCAAATTCGAAAAAGGATTTTTCTTAAGAGATGACATACATGGTGAAGATGCAAGCAAATTCGGTCTTACCAAGATAAGTTCCGGGTACACTAATGGTATAGAGTTGAAAGACGAAGATCCATGCTTCTCCCCATTCACTTCACAAGATCAGATCTGGAATCTGGCTCCTATATTAGCTTTCTTGTCAGAAAAAGGATTTGAAGAAGCCAGGCAAGTAGGATACGATATTTTTGAGTACGTTATTAGAAACGGACACAAGATATACAATCCTTATTACAGTGCCTTGCTTCATCATTGGACATTCCTTCCTGATATGGATACCGATAAGGTCAAGCCGTGGGATAGGGTTAGTAACCGGAATAAGAATCTTAAATACAAAGTTAAGGTTAAGAGAGGGGCCAACAACTGGTATTTTTCAGGAGGGTTCAGATGGGCGTTTAAGAAGTTCGGAGGCGAGTGTAGTACATTCTGGCACTGCCTATGGTATAAGCTATTTATATTTTTAGCAGATAGGGTATATCATCCATATGTATGTAAATGGTTTGGTATTAAGGCTAAAAACAATTCTTACTATTGCCTTGGGTCCACAAATGAAAAATCATGGTACGGTCCTAAGTTCAGAAAGAGGCTGGTTAGTAAGTTTAACAAGTCTTTGGAAGAGGGAGAATTGTTTATGCCTCATCTTGTTTTTCTTAAAGACTGTAAAGATGTTGATGAAAGTAAGTTAAGATCTTATCTTGAAAAATGGGAATGGGATGGAGTTAATTCTCCTATTGAGTTTTTGACTTTGTGCAATTGGTATAAAATATTTTTTGGAAATGAAAATATATTATAAATCAAAAATAGCTAAGTTATTTACGTTCATTGACGGCTACAAAACAATTATGTTATTTGGAGCCGTATTTACTGAACGTGATAGTATATCATTGAGAGCCGAATATCATGAGGAGGCACATTGCAATCAGTATCATACGTTATTTGATTTTGGCATGTTCGTATCTTTGCTTACAATAGGATTGTGTCTCTTATTCGGTAATGTAGGATGGTGGACGCTGTGGCTGTCTCTTATTCCGATATTTTTATACTATTCATGGTATTTAATTGAGTACCTGATTAGGTTGTGCATATATCGAGATCATGATAAGGCATATCATAATATCGTATTCGAAAGAGAGGCTTTCGATTTAGAAAAGTATTGGAATAAGCATGATGTTTTGAGGAAGGAGTCGGAAGGATTTAGTTTCCTCGGTTATTATAGGAAGGAGTATTTTTATGAGTAGGAGAAGATATTTTGAGGAACAGAGATCTGGTAATGGAGCTATTTATCATTGTGTAAAAACAGAAATCGAGCCTGGAGATAGGATCAGGTTATTTAATTTAATGAATAAAATCAAATCCGATACAATTAGCCAGGATAAGATAAATAGCGTATTGAATCAACTTAGAGAAGGAACAGCCTTTAATATTCATACTCATAGTTCAGTTTCTTTTTCGTTTTCAAGCACCTCTACCGGTTACGAACCAATGACAATATGGATTAGATTTGACCCGTATCCTGCAAGTGAACAACAGGGTATTATATACAAGTTTCAGATAAATGACCAGAGGTACGTTTTTATGTTTTCTAATAGATACGATGGAATGAGAGATTTTATTAATAATGCAGATGAAGATGTTGATTGTATTACTTCTGCAACAGAGAGTAGTATATATAACAATGATTTTTTTTATATATTTGCGTAAATTATGAGGAGGAGATTCGAATATAAAGACAGGGAGCTTGAAGACTTTCTTATAAGGTTTTATCCGGCTGGCAATTACACATGGATAGTTCCTGATGGCTGTTTTCTCGTAGACGTTTTTTTAGTTGGAGGCGGAGGCGGAGGTAGCTCTGCCGGCGGTGGAGGTGGTTATACCAAGACCTTCAAATCTGATAACAAAGGCTGGAAAGACGGAGAAGCTATTGCTGTAAAACCTGGTCAATCTATTTCTATAACAGTAGGAGAAGGAGGAGCAAAAGTTTATCAAGCCGAACAAAATTCTCCTGGTAAAGATGGTGGTTATTCTCAATTCATGAGCTCGTCTTATAGAGCAAATGGAGGAAAGGGAGCTAATAAGTGGAAGGGAGGAGATGGTGGTAGTGCCGGCGGTTCATCATATACGCAAGATGGTGCTTCGGATGGTGGAGACACTAATGGAGAAGAGTATGGAGTAATCAAAGGTCAAGGTCATACTACCAGAGATTTTGGAGAATCCGGCGGTAAAAGAAATGCCGGTGGTGGAAGCGGAGAAACCAATACCGGAGTAGTATTCCAAGGCGGAATATCCGATTATAGTGAAGGATCTGGTACAGGAGGATCAACAAACGGATCCGGTAAAGGAGGCGGAGGTTATGGCGGCGGAGGAGGCGGCGTCAGATACTCTATGGCTTATGCCGGAGCCGGCGGTGATGGCACTGTGTTAATTAGGGGTAGAAGATATAAATCGTAAGTAGATGTTATGAGACGAAGATTTGAAAATGTTAATATGGTGATGGGTAATTGTTTCTCTCCTGTAATGGAAGGGAGTCAATTTCAATGGAATAATATTGTAGTTAATAGTCCAGTATATATAACTCCAATAAGAAGAAAGAAATTCAAGATAAGTTTTGGAGAATTTGATTTATCCAAAGTTTTGTCTAATGTATCATCTAATCGTGATATTATAATAAGAGATAAGTCTGTATATACGTTTCTATTGTTACTTCTGTCTGCTGATCATTCTAAATGCAGTTTGTTTAATAATCATCTAACGGTTAATACCCAGGATTTACCAAGATATATTTTTTTACATCGATTCCGAACATGAGGAACTGTATTCATACAAAGACGGGGTTTTAGAAAGTAATGTGACGATAATGGATTCAGTTGATGATTATTTCTATAATTATATTGATATTCAAATAAGAAATTTCAATGATAATCCTATCCCCGATTTTTATGTAGGTGTGGTCGATAAAGTAGGAGACTGAAAATGTATTTCTTTTCTTCACCTACTTTAGAAATCCATGATTAAATCTCTTTTGCTATCTTTGTGACAAACAGTTATAAAATGGCAGCAGAAGATAACAGAAACATAGCGGTTCCTCAAACAGGTATGAATCGCGATCTGCATCCGTCGAGTCTTACGGATCAGCATTATACGTTTGCCTTAAATGCCAACATCGAATCCGAGGATGGTAATGTTGGGATGAGATCTAACGAGCATAGTAATCTTAAATGCATTGATTTCGATGGGTTTAAAGTTATTGGTTACAAGAATGATCTTACTTCAGGCAATATCTATTTTTTTATAACAAATCCTGAAACAGGCGTATCTAAAATAACTTATTTCAAGCCTGAATCCGATACAAGTATCTTATCCGATTCCGATATAGAATCTATGGTAGAAGGATCGGAGTCGTTGTGTTCTGGCATGAAGACCTTGCTGGAAGACAACGATCAAGATCCGTGCCTTAAGTTCTCTATCTATCATCCTATAAAAACCATAGAAATAAAGACAGAGAAATGTGGAAAATGTATTTACTGGACTGACGATTATAATCCTCCCAGGTATGTTATTGTAGACAAGGCTCTGACTCCTGATGATGAAGGTGATATATGGTATCATTATCATGGGTATAAGATATGCGATAAAGAATACGATAGGAAAAAGTTCATGCAGGAGAATGGTTGTTTTCTGGCATGTGAGAAACTTAGGGTGTTTCCGCTACTCAAACCCATGTGCATAGAGCCGGCTCAGATAGAGTACGGGGGCAGCCTGCGCTCAGGCGTCTATCAGGCCACTGTGGCTCCTTGTGACGAGTTTGGAAATGAGCTTGGAAGTTATTCTAATCCTACTAATCCTGTACCTATATTCGATGAACAGTATATTACTCAAAAAGATGGCAAATGGGGAGAACGTACTAATTTAGGTATTAGATTCGTCGTATCTAACATAGATCGTCAAGTTGAATATTTTAAGGTTGTTATCATTCAAAATACAGTAGGATACAACGGAGAAACTCAACCGGTTGTTGATTACTTTGTAGAAGGTATCCATCCTGTATCAGAAAAGACTATATTGTATTATTCGGATCTTAATAACAAACGTACTACATTTGAACACATATCCTTGAGAAAACCTGTGTATAACACATCAAGGGGGATTGTGGCTGTCGGGAATCGTCTTCTTCAATATGGTCTTACGGCGGAAAAAGAATGGAATTTACAGCCTGTAGTTTCCCTCATGGGACACTTCCTTCAATGGCAGGCATCGGTAGCCTACGAAGATCTGTATAAGGATGGTAATGCCTGTTCATTGTATGTGGGGTATATGAGAAATGAAGTGTATCCGTTTGCTATTTCTTTTAAGTGCTCCAACGGTTACAAAACTCCGGCATTTGTGTTAATACCTCCCCCTTATAAAGATGCTGCGGCAGAAATAGAAAATAAGGATACCGATAGGGTATATAAGTCCATAAACCTATATGCTCCACCTTGTTCAGGGCAAGAGCGTAAATTCAAGTGGCAGTATTATAATACGGCAGGAGATCCGAAGGATTTTGATGATGAAGAAACCGGACAAGAAGAATGTAAAAATCCGGCTACCATCGGTCAAACTATAACATTGCAAAATGATTTTAAAACTTATACGAACGTTAGTTTTACATTCAGAAGTCAGATTATAATAGATGAGGTGATTAATTATTTTTCATCTAATATAAAAGACATCGCATGTAATACCGCTACAGAAGAACCTAATAATGCTGCTGCCAACGAAATATGCGATATATTCAACAGCTACGGAGAACCTGACGATCATAATACGGAGGAACAAAAAGAAGCTATAGATGGTATCGAGGCTCCTGAGTTTGGAGCCGAGTGTACTGATGCGCATCGCCAGTATTCGCTTATTACAGCTCCGGTAGATCGTATTGTGGGTTTCCGTGAAGAATATACGTATAAGGAGCTTGAGGATATGGAGCACGTATCCACCGACTACCTATATACTACCGGCGGTGAAAAGCAGGATAAGTATTCTGTGTTATTTAACTGGGAACTACAGGAACAAATGATAGAGTTCATGGACAAGTATTTTTTTGCCGATGACGAAGATGGCGGTCATTGGGCTGGATTCTGGTCGGGAGATGATGGGACTAAGGCGTGTGCTGTATATGATTCTCTGTTACAACCGTCTGTTATATTACAGTCTATAGCCGAAGCTATTTATGTTCTGGATTCTATGCCGTGTACTTGCGGATGTTTTATAGAAGAGCCTTGTCTTAATCCTACTGTTGCCAGAAGCGATTATAACTCATTCCAGTCATCTTCTACACTTCTTGGAGCATACCTTCTTATGAATGATGTGTGGAATAACGATAAAAAAGATGAAGAGGGGAAGGTTTGTTTTAATGGAAGATGTCTTCCAGATTGGCGTGCCGGACGTTCTTCGAGCGCTATCCACAACGACGCCTACAGGTCAAGGATAGCGCCTGGAGCCTTGATAAGGGACACCTGGCCTGAGATAGAGAAGAAGATAGATGATTATTCATATAATTTCCTTGATACCGGTTACGTTCCAGAAGGAGATTACGGAGATGGATGGACCTGGGATTCTTATGCTAATTTAGCTGACAATAACGTAGGCGTTCTTATTCCTGAAGATGTTAAAGGTTCTACGATGTTTACGTCAGAGTTGTTGGTATGGAGGTTTACGAAATGCGTGCTTCGTAACGCCCGTTTCCTTCATATTACAAGACCTAAAGAATGGGATGATCCTGATTTCCCGGCCAAGGACAAAGTTCTTTATCTGGAATCTTTGGGTAAAATAGATGGTCTTATGGATGCTGTGTCCACACAATATGTCCGTCTTTCTTTTTGGAAATCATTAGATCCAAGATACAAAGGAAGCAATAGGAAGATAGATAAGGATGATCTCAACTTTGATTGGGAGAAGATTATGGATGAAGGCGATAATTATGTTATTGTTGGAGCATCCCGTCCTTACTTTGGGCACATAGGCGAATCTTTCTTCGATAAGTACCCTGATGGATTGTATGTAGCCATAGACTGTCCTATAGTATCGTGCCCTTGGATTTTTACCGTCCGACAGATTGATTTCTGTAAGGTTAAAGACGATGGAGAAGAGGAGAACAGTAAGAAACCGTCAAGAGGTTTGGTAGGCACATCTTACGTCCTTGGTAAAACTATATACCCCTATATTTTTGGTATCAGAGAAAAGGAAATAGACAGGATAAATGTACGGGCAAAAGAAATATCGTTAAGGGCCACAGTAGAATACTCCAGCCAGTGTACGATATGCGGGGATCGCCCCATAAACTGCGCTCCAAGGAAATACAAGTACGGTGATTTCGCTTACTGGGAATCGTCTGAGAAGTATCCTGCTAATTTTGAACTGTATGACAGCAGCAAGGTTAAGATAAGTGATCATGGTTATGAAGGCAATTCCAAGAAAGCATACGACAATATCGTATCCAAGCTTACTGAATACTACGGTTCCCCTTCTACGGATGATAAGGGGATGATGTCTTTTAAAGGTCATAAATATGGTACGGTAGATACCAGTACCGTCTTTTGCCAACAACCTATCCGGCATTATAAGTTCCCGGACAACGATCATATGCTTTTCATGAACCGGGATGTTAGGTCTTATGATGTTCCTTCTGATATTTATCCTATAGGAATATTAGTAGACGAGGATATGATTAACGTCTTCCTTGATTTTGCTGTAGATTCCGGATTGATAACCAAAGAGCAGCGAGATATGGTTACAGGCTATGAGATATATAGAGGTGACAGACGTCTTAATCGTTCTGTCATAGCTACTGGAATAGCTTATGACATGTATAAATATTCGGGTCAAAATTCGAATCTTAATCTGTATCCTAATTATCCGTATAATGATTTATCGGATGACTCTTTTAATTACGCAACTGAAAAAAGGGTATCGTTTATAACCCACCCATTTTTCAGAAGAGGAAACGTGTGGTATGCATTTAGTTCTCCTGATATTTATTTCAATAAGCCTGAAACCCCTACGGAGGTGGCTATAGAAGGTTTTATAAGGGGAATGTCTGTAGGAAACTTTGATGAGGTTGAAGATCATCCCAAATGGACGATATTAGGGAAACAATCATATAAGATGGCGGCTACGTTGGCTAACATCGAATCTACGGCCACCATAGCTTCTCAGATAGCGGAAGAGCTTATGAACCGCTCTACGTCTGCGTATATAGGTGTGATAGGTAATATCAATATGGCAATGATATTCGCTTCAATGATTGCCACCATATCTGATACGCTTGCTAAAAGACCGGTATTGTATGGTAAGTACAGATATGATTGGCTCACGACATTCATAAACAATGGCCCAAGAAGAAACCATGCTTTTTATTACACGTCTGTAGGTTACTACAATAGCATGATGGGCTTCGATGATACGGCTCCATACGAACAAAACAGATTAAGGGGATTGGCTAACACCAAGAGTCTTAAATCAGGTATGTACCCCATATCCGACCCGTCTACGACATCATCTTGGGTTACTGGAGAAGATGTGGGTGATGATAGCCAAAACGCTTCAAAAGATTTCTTGTTTATAAATAACATAGATAGAGAATCTTCTATGTTCTTGTCTTTTGGAGATCCGGGAGGAAAGGATCCTGATACAAGCATCTTAAATTCAAAGTATCTTGTATCGTATCCTGTGCAAGCCCAGGTATATGATACAAGTCGTATCCATGACCCTGTTATCATGGCTTCTGATGCTGGATCTAAAGAATCTTTTGAAAGGACGAAGATGCTGTCTTATATCTGTTCTCCGTATATGAAGCTTATGCGGTACAGACCCGATCAGTATGGAGCTATAGAAGACATAAAATGGATATCAGTAGGAGGATGTGGATTCTTCCAAGGAGGGAAACAACCGCTGTTTGGCGGTGACACCTACATATCGAGGTTTTCCATGAAACGGAAATTCCCATTTTTTTATAATACTGCTTTTGGTATAGGGGATATGATACCATTTGCTTACAATGATTACCGAAATGTCGGATTTCCCAAGTATTTCGTTAATTACGATACTGGAGAAGATATGCTTGAGCATACTGACAACGAACGTTTTAATAGCTGGACATCATCAAGCAAAGGAACGTATTCTTTTTATCCAAATAGAAAAAGTTTGTATAATTTAAATGGTGAGAACGAGGCTAAGAAATATGTGGATGGTAGATTTTATCTGTGGTCTTATGGTATCCCTCAATTCCTTGTAGAATCGGAAATAAATTGCAATTTCCGATTAGAAGGAGTAGAGCCCCATGAATGGTTTTATCCGGCTCATGGTGATTTTGCTTGGTGGACACAAGAAAAGAACGTATCTATCCATAGGGACAATGATTACAAGATAAGTCCTATCTACTCATCAAGAATGACATTAACACCTAATGTATTGCCGGCAACATACGAACGTCGTTTTTATGATTGTGCTTACCAGCGACCTAATGGTGTTATATGGAGTAGGGCTGACGTATCTGAAAACAGTCAAACAGATCCGTGGCTGACGTATAAGCCTATGGACTATCATGAGTTCCCAACCAGCAACGGGAAGCTTATTCACATGAAGCGTATCGAGTCTAATCAGATTCTTGTCAGGTTCGAGGACCAGGTTTCACTCCATAACGCCATAGACGTAATCAAGGAGCGCACCTCCCCAGGGCAGGCCGAGATGGGCACCGGCGGTCTGTTCGCGTCCCGGCCTCTGGAGTACAACACGACCGACCTCGGTTATTCTGGAACCCAGAGTACTGAAATAATTAGTTCAGAATTTGGTCACTTCTGGGTAGATACTAAAAGAGCACAGGTGTTTATGACCGATCCGAACGGACGTAATCTCAAGGAACTTAGTGTAGGTATCAGACATTGGCTCAAGCGTCATCTTCCGTTTAAGATTCTTAGATACGGAATAACTAATATCTTAACCGGTACAGAGATGACAGAAGAAGATACAGACAATAAATTTATCGGTCTTGGTCTGTCTCTTGGATGGGATAACAGGTATAAGAGGGTACTTATCACGAAAAAAGATTATATACCTGTTAAGAACCCGGCATATTACAAATATGATGGTGGAAGGTTCTTGTACAATGAAACAGAGGTACTGTCAAACGATAAGGAAATATCTTTAAAAGACGAACAGTATTTTAAAGACGTGTCGTTTACTATCGGATATTCGTGTCTGAAGCAAGAATGGATTTCTTATTATTCGTTCTGTCCTGACTATTATATAGAACAGCAACAATATTTCCAGACAGGTATAAACTTCCCGGCATCAGACGAAGAAGGTGGCTTATGGAGTCATTTGCTGACGAATAAGAGCTTCCAGACATTTTACGGAACAACATATCCGTTTATATTAGAAGTGCCGATAAAAGAGAAATATAATGGCTCTACGCTGGCTTCTGTAGAATACGAGCTTGATGCAAGGAAATACGTCGATGATGTGAATTACACTCTTGACAGGAAAGTAGGTTTAGATACGATAACTATCTACAACGACACAAACAACTCAGGTGAAATTCATCTTGTTCCAGAAGAAAAGAATAATTTAGCGCAACGTATATCGTATCCGAAGATCGTAGGCGACCATACTGAGGTCCTGGATACTGAGGTATATAGAAGACATAAGTTAAATGACTTCTTCAACAGGGTTGATGATGACCGATCGGAGACCCCTATTTGGATCAAGGACGATAATGATATAAATAAGTCAGTTAATCCTGATTCTCTTAATTTCAGACGGTCATGGCTGGATAGGTTAAGAGGAAGTTGGATGCTGATGAGGATAAAGAAAGTAATTAGCAACCGGAAAATTATATTCCAGTGGTTGATTTCCGAAGATAAGATTAAGAATAGATAATATCGTATTACCCTCTGCCTATTAGCAAGTAGAGGGTAATACTTTTAAGTGCAAGGATGTGTATAACCACTTTATATTATTCACTACATTTATTTATCCAAATTAATACATTTTAAATCATTTTAATTTGTAAATCATATTTTAGTGTCTATATTTGCATCGTAATCAAGAGAGATTATAATATAAGACAGTGGTGATGGAAGGTGATACTTCGGTTTTTGTCATAGATTCGAGTCCTGTATTTTTCATATAAGAAAAATTAGATCGGTTGGTAGACCAAAACTTCCTTTCATATCAAAACACTTTCCAGGTTTTCCCTGTTTTAATAAAATATATAGATGGTGAGGAGTTCGGTTACTTCGAAAATTAGCGTAGTGGATAACGCGGTATTCTGTAAAAATACTTTTCATTGGTTCGAATCCAATATTTTCATTTTAATTATCCGGCTCCGTTTTTCCTCTGTTTGAAATACATAAAAACTAATGAGTGATGATGGGGTTAGTTACTTCGAATTTAGCTCAGATGGATAGAGCGATACTCTTTTAAAGTATAGGTCGATGGTTCAAATCCATTATTTCATTGTTTACACTAACTTCAGCTTTTCCCTCATTGAGTATTCATTTTGATATATTTTTTTTCAAGCAGTGGTAGTAATATCACTGCTTTTTTTTGTATAACACTTTAAAGAAAACAACAAATGGGAAAGTTTAACAAAAAGGATGAAGGTGTTAAACCTACGATCGTGAATCACATGGGAAAGAAGGCGTATAAGCCTAACGCAGAAGAAGAGTTGGTATCTACGGTAATGACTACCATGTTGTCTGATTCTTATTATGAGAAAGAAAAAGACAAGGTGAACAGGATTAAGGACCTTATGGATCAAGTAGATCCATATTTCGCAGCACAAACAGCATTGTATGTCAGGAGAGAAGGAAAACTTAGGTCAGTAACGCATCTTATGGCTTCTGTCCTTGCCAGCAAAGCATCGGGGAAGGAATGGGCTTCAAGGTTCTATAACCAGATCGTTATGCGTCCTGATGATATGAGCGAAATCCTTGGCTGCTATGCGGCTCTTAATGACAAAAATCCAAAAAAGTTAAGAGGAATATCCAGCGCTATTAAGAAAGGATTTAAGACGGCTTTGGAAGGTCTTGATCCGTATCGGATTGACAAGTACAAGATGGACGGTAGGGTCATTACTATGGTTGACCTCGTAAACTTATTTCACCCTAAAGGCAATCAGGCTAACAAAACGGCTTTCCAGTACCTTATAGAAGGTCGGTCTTTGTCTGGATTATACGAAAGCAAGATTCTTGAAAAAGAAATGTCTAAAGCCGGACAGGACAAGAAAGACAATAAGGAAAAGAAAGAAGCTTTAGGTGACGCTATTCGGGACGTGGTTTCTAATGTAAAAGGTATGCCTATTTTTAATATGGTTCGTAACCTTGTAAACATAATCAAATACGCGCCTGATCAAATAGATGAAGTTTGTAGGCAGCTTACAATAGAAGAGAAGGTGCTTAATTCGAAGATGCTTCCTTTCCGTTTTGCTTCAGCTTTCAAAGAGGTTGAAAATATAGGCACTGATGATTCCGAAAATGATATTGTATTTGAGTCGGATAAAAAACGTGCTAAATTAACAGCGCGTAACAAAGATAAGATTTTAGATGCGTTGGAGAAAGCCATAACCATCTCCTGCAAGAACCTGCCGGTATTGGAGGGGCGGTCGGCTATCCTGATTGACCACTCTGGCTCTGTACGTGGAGATATGGGAGGATCTTCTGAGGTGTCTGCCTTTAGCAAAACAAGTACGGCTGTCATTGGTAACTTATTTGGCTGTATGATTGCTTCTGTGCTTCCTGACGTATTTATTGGTATGTTTGGTGACAAACTTATCAATTACGAATATGATAGAAGTAAAGGTGTTTTATGGAACAATAAAAAATCTTTTGCTGCCGGAGGAGAATGCGGTGGTGCTACCGAAGATGGTCTTTTTGTATTCTTAAATAAGTGCGCTAAAGATAAGATCAAAGTAGATAACTTGTACGTTATTTCAGATATGCAGATAGGAGACGGTGAATCTGTTGTATGGGAGAAAAGTTCCAGTTATGGATATGGTAAATTCGCTGAACTTTTGAAAGGGTTTAAAAAAGTGAATCCAAATTGCAAAATCGTTTCTATTTCTATTCAAGGATATGGAAGTGAGATGTTTTACAGAGGATCTAATATCTTGAACATAGCTGGCTGGTCAGAATCTATCTTCGATGTTATTAACGGCAAGTTCTGCGGATATAAGAATATGATTGATGAAATTAAGAAGATTAAGATTTAAATCTTACATTCGTACTGTTTTCATAAGAAGAGATTTATCATAACAAGCCGGAGAATGAATGGTGGCATTCTTCGGCTATTTTGTTTACATTTGTTGAAAAAAAAAAGAATGAAAGAAAAAGAATTTGATTTTGTGATATATCCACTAAAGTTGATTATCACCATAGGGTTAGATTACAAAACATTGTGTGATCGTTTTGAGAATGCAGAATTGGATCATGAAGGAGAATGGGGAGATGAAGGCGATTTAGATTCAGAAGTCTCTTTTATGAATCTTGTTCGTGATAAGGGAGATGATAGAGCTTTTAAGTTATTATGGAATTTTCAAAGTGAGAATGATATGACTATACAAAACATATGTCATGAATCATTTCATGCAGCTATGTCGGTATGCCAACATTGTAATATGTCTCTTGGTTTTAAGGTGGGAGAAGATGAACACGCAGCTTACATAGCTGGATTTGTTGGTAACTGCGCAGGTGAAATGTTTGGATTCTTAGAGGAAGAAAAAGATGGCAAAGAAGAATAAATCAGATTGGAAGCCCTCAGAAAATATCCTAAAATATTTGAAATCGTGGGAAAAGTTTGAGCCTGAATTATATGACGATAAGAAGGGAAATATAACAATCGGGTACGGATTTCATCTTCCTCATCTTCTTAAAAAATACAAGAATGGTATAACAGTAGAAGAGGCCGATAAGGAATTTGAAGGTGTAGTTAATACGTTTGTTCCGGAATTTATACGAAGAACTCCTAATTTCAAGAATCTAAACAATAATCAGCGAGATGCTTTGTTTAGTTTGTTTTACAATACAGGAGGACCAGAGTATTCTAAAAGCCCAATGCTTTTCAAATACCTTAAAGAAGGTGATTATGATAAGGCAGTGAAAGAAATAAATCACAATGAAAACGAGAAAGGTATGGGCGGCCAGAAGAAGCGCCGTGCCTTCGAGCGCCGGGTGTTCTCTACGCCGACATACCAGCCCTGGACGGTAGATGATGACAGTAACTATGTCCTGATTGAAGACAAGCCTGTAGAGAACGAATCTATAGAAAAAGATACTAATGATTCAAAGTATGAAGACGCTCGCCATGTGGAAGCTAAATATGGTTATACAGGTTATATAGGTGGAGGATATGACGGAAATAAGGTCAGGATATCTGATTCGAATATGAAATCAGTTGGTATATCCAATAACGCTGATCCTGATAAGTGGTATGAATCCGTTAATCCGATATTAGACACTGATCCTATTAGTTTAATAGCCGATTTTATTCCTACTATGAAACGAATGTTGGATCCTAATAGGGAGCGATCGGGGGAAGATACAGCCACGGATTTTGAAGAAAAAATGTGGAAAGCTTACACGGATGGAGATATAAGTAGATTGCCGGCAAGCAAGTATCGTTTTGATGACGATGATAATGATGCTCAGTATGTAGGATTGCCTCAAGAACAGGCTATTTTGATACAATCTTTATTAGATAAAGAGTATATGAACAATATGCTTGACGAGGCATATAAGAATGCTGATGAAAAAAGTAAACTAAAAATAAGAGATTATAAGAAGGTCCTTGATAAACTAAATAAAAATATATTTGAAAATCCAGGAAAATGGATTTTAGTAAATGAAGGCGTAAGTCCATTTAGAGAAGAAGTATATGGTGACAATTTTGAAAAAGTAAACGAAACTTCTGGATTGGGTGCGTTGAAGAATTTCAGTGTAAGATGGGATCCGGATGCTGGTATGTTGGATGTGAAGGATGATTATGATTTTAGTCGAAAGAAGATAGCGGAAGACATCATACCGGAAAGGGATGTCCCTCTTAGAATAAGGGAACGTATCAAATACGATCCTAAGAAAGGTAGTGTTCTTCGAAATAATGACAAGGCTTTACCTAAAAGGTTTGTAAGGAAATACGAAGAAGGTGGTGTTGTAAATAAACAACGTGAAGCATACGAATACTTTACTAATAAGAGAGGCATGTCTAAGATACAGGCGCTCGCCATCATAGGTAACCTCATGGCTGAATCCGGTCTTAAAGATGACATATACGGAGACAACAGAACATCATACGGCATACAGCAATGGCATAATGAGCGCATGGATAAATTGTTCAAGCATGCTAAAAAGAAAGGTCATTCTACACCAACATTCAAAGACCAACTTGAGTTCTTGGCTGACGAATACGAAGGAAAGACCGGATATTCTAATTTCTTATACACAAGAAAAGGAAAAGAAGGACCAGGGTATTACAACTACAGCCGGCAGGACTTCATGAACGCCGATAACCTTAAAGATGCTGTAGTAGCTTGGAACCAAGGAGCAGGGCGCCCTCATAAGAGTGTTATAAGAAATGATGACCGTTATAACTATGCTATGGAAGTTGCTAAAAATCTTGGTTTGGAAATTGAAGAAAATTCCGTATCTTTGTATGGTCAAATGGGATTCGGAGATGATGGAGAAATAGCAGCATCGGTAACACTTCCAGAGATAGAAGTGGCAGCCGCCCTCCCTAACCCAGAAGCCCCGTCCCAGGAGGGACAGTCCGAGGAAGAGAGATTCCGTACATGGACTGAAACGTATGGTAAGGACATCATAAATCATTTACTGACGTTAGACGGGAAAAAGGATGGTGATGACAGTGATTATAATATGATGTATAGACAGAATCAAAAAGAAAGCGAAGAGGATAAGAAAATGGCTTTGATTAATGCCGTGCTTCCCAATATTAAGCTTCGCATTAAAGGCGTCACTGACAATTAGAACAATTATTTTATTTCTCATATTAATAAAGCGAAGCCGGATTTGAGACTCGTTATGCGGATACCGAAGGTTGAAGAACGATATCAAGATAATCCGGCTTTTTTGTGCGATTTCGTGAAGGATGGAACTATCATCGCCTTGGTTTAACAGAACAGACCTACGTACTTCCACTGTCCTGACGGGCATGGGCGCTCGTCTCGCCTACCAGTCTGCCTAATTCTCCACTGGCTATCTAATATAATTATTAACGTCACTCCATCACCTATCTCCCTTCAGTCGATAGGTTCAGTCGTTTTTAAATATTATAAGTTCTTTCGCATCGTTACCTTCGGTCACGATACTCAATCTTTTAACACAATTAGGCGAACAATACAATGACGGAAAAAGTAATTTGTCAATCCGTTCACTCACTTAACTCCCTTCGGTCGTTAAGTTCATTCACTGTAAACAATTATATGAATAAATGGTAAAGTATATAAAATAATATAAATGATATAATGGGTAAGATCATTGAAAATGGTCTTAATATTAAGGAAAACGGAGACTATTCATAGGCGTAGTTTTAATTCAAGATTTGTTGTCCCACCACTGACGGTCAGGAGGTTACGTTCAGAGTCGTTTTCCCGTCTCTTATCCAAACCGTCATAAAACAAAAAACCTTGTATCCTATTTCTCTCAAACCGGATACAAGGCCGTGCACTTTGAGCGTATGATGAAAAACCATATCTTTGCACTAAAACAACATTAATATGGACACAAAGTTAAAAGAAATAACAGATCCTCACAAGTTACACGACAAGCTCTTTAAGAAAGAGCAGGTCTCTCCGATAGAAGTTATATACAATAGCTTCAGCAACTTAGGGTACAACGTAGTACGCCGTCCAGCCGGTCAGTGTTTAGGTAATCTGAGATATTTTAATCTATTTTATGACAAACATACTCATCATTTTTATCAGAAAGACAGGAAGTTGAGATATTGTAGCAATTTTCTCATATCTGATTATTGGAAAGATAGAGTGCGATGTTTCATAGTTTGGAACTTTGGTTTTGGAAGATTCTTCCCATACAATGACTTCATAGAGGCTATGGTTTATGACTATCTTCGATATGGAAGAAAGTCAGTTCCTTATCTTAAAAGCGTGCAAGAAGCTGAAGAAAAGTGTGTAAGGTTCTATATCCGGTCTCAGATAGATATGCTTCGTAAGGAAGGATATGCTGCTTATAGGGCTAAGTTCAAGGAAGAACGTCCTCAGTATTTTATTGGAGACGATAGGACGGTGTTTAGATGCCTTGATAGCTCTTTGAAAAGAGAAGAAAAAATCGCTGCATGTGTAGCTCATAAAAGGGCTTTAAAAGAAGGGATAATGACTTCCTTCATCAATCACCTTAAGAAACATCCTACCACCTTGTATTCGTGGTTTTCGTCAGAGGTAGACAGCGAAGGAAAGAATAGGATATGTCTATCCGACAAGGCTGTTTCGTATTTGAATAAGAGACTGGCTCGCAATGGATTAAAGGCTCTTTCTGCATCATATCTTTTTAGAACGTTTAGAAAAATGGTGAAGATCTTGTTTGGCTTCAATGTCAGGTCGTTTTTGAATAGCTGTCTGATGTCTGTTTCAACAGAAGAGGTTTTAACTAAGTCCATTAAGAAAATAGTTTCCAAGACGGTGCTGTTTTTGTACAAGAGAGCGCTTAAGAACTATCGCCGGGCATGCGGTCTTAAGTACGATCCTGATTCGGGCGGTTTGCCTGTCATACGTCCCTGATTTTTAAACCTGTTGCATAACGTTGGATTTTTTCGTTCGTTTCTCTTATCTTTGTGAAAAAAGATGATATGAGATTACGAATCATAAAAAATCGTCCGGTATTCGCTCCTGGTGGTAGTGTTCAGGATGTTACACAACAGGCTGATACGACATCTAATCCTTATATTGATATGGATATGTCCAATGTTCCTGGTATGAGTGAGATAAATTCGGAAATAGACATGATGGAGGCGGGATTTGACAATATTATAGGTCCTGACTATTCTACTATAAAAATGCAAGAACCTTCTATTCCGACTATGAATGTAAGTAATAACAATACGTTCGATCCTAAGTCTATGCCCAAAGGAACTATTGTTAGTGTTGATAAAGAAGAAAATCAATCAAAAGAAAAGCGATCACAGGATGGAAATCCTCTCGATCCTATGACTATCCCATATTACTCACCCGACCTAACCAGCAGAGCTCAGATGTTCGGATCCAGCCTTGGCAGGATACGAGCTGGTAATAAGGTGGGCGCTAACGTGGCTCAAGCTGCCTTATCTGGTGTTAGTTTAGGATTAGGTCTTACCCGTAATATCATGGGAGCTTCATCTGCTGCATATGCTGCCAGCAGAGACGAGCAGGCTGCAAGGGAAAAACTTGCCAAGGAGCGTCGTCAGCAATTCATCAAGTGGGAACGTGAAGGTGGTGGCGTGAATTTAGGTAACGGTCAGAAGATGGATACGTCTGATATGACCGGCGAATATATTTATCCTCTTCCTAAATCTATGGAGGATAATGCTAACGTAGAGATAGAGAAAGGCGAGTATGTGCTGACGCCTGATTCAGTGGGGCCTATGGAAGCTAAAGGAAACAGGCATGAGAATGGAGGCACGCCAGTTGATTTACCGGAAGCTTATATTGTTTCCGATTATCGTAAGATAGATGATGAGTTCGCCTCTTACGTTAGAGAAAACTACGGTATTAAGGCAACGTCTAAAGATACGTATGCTACACTCCTTGATCGATATAAGAAGAAGATCGGTTTGTCTGATAAGTACGAAGATCAGGAGCGTGTATATAAGAGATTAGAGAAAAATGAAGATGTAAAAGATAAAAATACATCTAATCTTAATGCTTCTATTCTTTCCAAGTACGTCAATGAAAACCAGAAAGAGATAGACGAGCTTGAAGCACAATTTCGTTCTTTCGCTGAAATCGTTTATGGCAAACAGGAAGAATCTAAGCGTAACGAGAAGATGGATGCTTTTTTCAGGGATGGCGGGGTTGTTGATCTGAATCAGGTAAAGAAACAAGCTAAGGCTTTTAATATTGCAGAATCAGATGCTAAGAACTGGATATATGACGAGTATGTTAAGCAAACCAGAAAAATGGCTGAAGGTGGACCTACTCAGAAGGAGCTGGAGGAACTTAGAAAGAATGCTATCGGCTACAATAAGCTTATCAATCAGTTATTTGGACGAACTCTTAATATGACTGTATCTGATGTTAGTGGTCGTGAGCAGATTCTTAATCCTGATTCCAGTGTCAATGCCAACCAGAATCTCCAACATAGAAGCAATTTAGGATACGGCAGGGTAAATGATAAGGCGGTATCTAATTTGCTCGACATAAACCGATGGGCTAACAAGTACAATACGGATGGTGATTTTGATACAGAAGGTTTCCAGAAAGGATACAACAGGCAATTAAATGCATTGTGGGCGTTAGCTGATGTAGGCGCTATTACGAATGCTGATGCAGCCAAGAAATTCAGAGATGAGTACGGATTCTGGGGCCAGGACGCCGGAAGCTACGGAGGGAATCAGGCTTATAATTCATTTGCCGTAGATGATAAGTTTGGTCAGACAACAGCTACTCGTTCTTATTATGGGTTGGACGTTGTTTCGGCAGAGCAAAAAAGATTGTTAAACGAAAAAGGGATAAAGAATTATGTTGACTTATTTGGTGATAAATCTGATGCCGCTAAGAAGATTCTGGGCTCCGATTATAATAAGTTTGTTGCTTTAAGAGATAGTGGGTTAATGCCGGAAATAGACTTCGTTCTTGAGTCTGTTAAACCAGAAATGAAGCCTATTGAGGCCGGTCCCATAGCACCAGGTCTTACACCACCTAATATTGGATCTCCTGGAAGGATAGAAGTAAAATCGAAAACCGATACACCCACGACTGTAACCGACACCGATACAGAGGAGGTGGTTGAAGACAACGGAACTAAAAGACAGGGGCAGCCGGCAGCGTTCGGTCCTATCTTCCCGGAAATGCTGAGAACCCTTGACACTGGCTTGGAGATAGAAGGCCTGGAAAGACATCAGGCTCCGAGAATAGACCCGGTTCTTCAATCTGCTGATCAGTATATCAACGAGCTCAACCGTGCGACATCGGCTCAGTTAGACGCAGTAGGTGACGTGCCCGACTCCCAGCGGGCTGCTATTCTGGCTAATATGAACGCCATAGCTGGAAGCAATATAGCCAAGTACGTTAATGAAGTAAATTTCAATAACGCAAGGCAAATAAACGAAGCTGACAGGTTCAATGAAATGGCTTATGTTCAGACAGATGATAAGAACATAGCAGAAAGGCAACGTTATGAATCTGGGTTGTTGAAAGCTATGGCTATAAGGGATGAAAATCTTGCTCGTTATTATGATAGCATAAACAGCGAGATACAGAATAAGTTCAATGTTCGTACATCGTTGAATACCATAGCTTCCATAGCTCCGAATATGAGAATGCTTCCAAGTGGTCAAATTATTTACGTTCAAGGTAATCAGGATGTGATGAATATGGGTGATTATTCTACACCTTACTTGAGAAGTTTAAATGAAGAAGATGATGAAATTAAAAGAAGAAGGAGGACCAAATAGTGGCTTCACAGTATAGTATTTTAAGGCAATATGCCCCGTATGTTAGTCCTTACAACATAGATCTTGTTAAGGACGTCATGATGTACAAACAGCAGAAGGTTGATGCTGCTCGTGAAAAGATCTATACCCAGGTAGATTATCTTATGGGTCAAGAGATAGATAAGCCTGAAGCCCGAGCTTATATGGAGGATAAGATGTCAGGTGTGATTGCTAACATCAATCAAAAATTTAAAGGCGTGGATCTTTCTTCTGGTGGAGTTACGAGAGCCATACAAGGAGAGATTAGCTCGGTGCTGGACGATACGGTCATTAACGCGATTGCCGGCACAAAAGAAGGCAAGAGGGTTATGAAGGAAATAGAATCTATAAAACAGAATCATCCTGAACTTTATTCTCCTATTAATGAATGGCATGCTTTGGATCCTTATTACAAATGGAGGTCAGATGGTAAAGCAGGATCAAGGTTAGGAGGTCTTCATTATTCTCCTTATGTCGATTATACTAAGGAGATAAATAAGCTGGTTAGTGACTTTAGGAAAAATAACGAAGGCAAGAAGATTCAGACAACAGAATATGATGTTAAAGGTAATCCTACTGGTGGTATTATAGAAGTTAATGTAGATGAACTTACAGATTCCCAGATAAGGAATTTTGTGTCTGCTAACTTATCTGAAAACATGAGGAATCAGATGAGAATAGAAGCATCGTACATGGCAGCCACCAATCCGGTGTTCAGTAATCCGGATTTGGTTAGTCAATACATTGGGTCTTATGTCGAAAGATACGATAGGCACATAGGAGCATTGGAAGCAAAAAAGAAATCAGTGGGGGATAATAAAGATATTATTGATCGCATTGACAGCCAGATACAGGAAGCTAAAAATCAGAAAGCAGAAGCCAAGAGGGAGGCAGATATGATAATAGCTTCGTCTGATCCGGTAGCGGCTGCTAATTTTGTTGTTACTAATAATCTTTTCGATAAGATGACTGATGCATGGAGATACGACAATACAAGTTTTGAAAGGAAGAAAGACGATCTTTATTTTGCAAGGTTGGCAGAGGATAGGGCTCAGCAAAAGTTTTTGACTGACAATGCTAAGTCTATGGTTGAAATATCGTTGGCAAAAGAGCAACTTGCTCAGGCTAAGATTGAAACCGAGTACATGCGCACTTACGGCTCCAAGATGGGAACTGAAAGCTCATCCGCAGGCACAACAGGAGCAGGCGGTATGAGAGTACCGATGGCTCCTATGGACGGGCCTACGGCTATTAACTCTGGAACGGGTAAGACAGGATCTATTAACTTGGCTAATATTCCTTATGAGTTACTTAAATCTCATTCTACAGATCGTAAAGCCAATTTATTGAAATTGTATAATTCATTATCTCCTACAGATAGAAGCAATATCGTTGCAGCATCATACGAAGAAGAAAAGACTGACCCAGGGTTGTATGCTAATATGACTCCTGAAGAGCGGATATATTCTTATTTGAAAAACAATGGAGGTCAGAAAAACGGATATTTCGGACAAGGAAATAACAGATTATCTGAAGCTTATGATGCTTTACTTCTTTCTGATTCTAAGGCAAATGGAGCCACAAAGGCTATAAATAACATAACTGATTATCAAATCGATAACATAGTTACTGAAAAAAATAAGGATATTATCAGGAAAGTTCGTAATGCTAAGTTTATGAAAGGAAATTCTTTTATAAATCTTACCGATACAGATGATAAGGCTGGAGCTTTCCTACTCGCCACGGCCATAACAACTGGCGTATCTGATGCTGTAGGGTTTAGAGAGTACATGATGGATCCTTCGAGAGGAATAGATATTCTTAGTGCTATATCTCCGTCATTAGGAGCTAAGGCGAGTGCCGGCAAGTTGGGTAAAAACATATCTGATGCTATTACAAGCGAAGGCAATGGTTCTTCTACTGGTACGTTGGCTCTTATTAATGGAATGAAGAAACTCAATGGTGATCCCGATTTTAATATATCCGATTATATGACTATAGATAAGGATGGTGATATAGATCTAAAAGATTATCAAGAAGGAGAGCCTTTGACTATTACCCAGCTAAGATATGCTGAGAAAAATAGTAGGGTGTCTGATATGATAGCAGGTCAGATGCAGGACGAGATAAAAATGTCTGTATCTCCCGATCAGATTTCTGATAATTTGTCTCAGTATCATTACCTTGATTCTTACAAAAGATACAATTGGAATGCCGATTCACCAGAAAAGTCTTTGCAGAAGGCTCAGTTTAGAAGATTGTCTGGTTACATGGCAGGAAAGGTAAATAATCTGGATCCTACTGCTATTAATGCCATCAATATGGATGCCGAGATAGATAATGGCACTGTTAGAAGGTTCTTGACTGCTCAAGTAGGGTCCGGTGAAAACTCTTATGTTACAGAAAGGGTAGAGATCACAAATGATGAGCTTCTTAAGGCAGGTATAGATCCTTCGGTTGAGGAGCGCAATTATCCAGTAGATGGTTACAAATCAAGTTTTGGAACTTGTGATTTTGTAGATACCGGAAAGAAGGAAGGCTATTCTTATGATAAGTATCTTATACGCAATGGTCTTCCCCGTTTGGCTTCTAAGGCTGATGTCAAGAATGATCTTTATGATATAGTAAAGGTTCATGGTTCTTACCTTAAGCCTGAGGAAATGAATGTTGTTAAAACCCTTGTCGATAATTTCATTGATATGTCTGACAACATATCAGTTCAGTTGGAAGGAATGGATGACAGGGGTTCGAGAGAGGTAGCGGTCAATTTCTATGATAAAAGGACTAAAAATTCTAAAAATCCTGCATTGTTGTTCTCGGATTTTGTTCCTTTGGATCCGGGTAATGATGAGTATGCGGATTACTGGAATAACATTCACCAGAAGTGTCCTCAGTACTTCTTTGTAAAATACGTGAAGGAGGCTGTTCAAGAGCGTCTTGATCAGATGAGGGATCCGTATATGAGAGGAATAAATATCATGCCCAACATGAATGACAAGTTTAGTAAGTTGAACGATTTTTTGCAAAAAAATTATGGCTGATAATAACATAGATAGATATAATCCTGCTGCTAAAACCACTTATGAAGATGTGGCAAGGCAAAGGAAATTAGCCGAAGAAGAAAATTACACTCCGGCTACATTGCCAGAGACGACAACGCCTCTGGTTCCTAATTATATGCCTGGTGAAGGTGTGTATGCCCAACCTGAATTTCCGGATTACGCATCAAGGATAGCTGCTGCCGAATACGAAGAGCCGTATATAGCCAAGGAGATAAGCAACAGCTACTCGGAGGCACTGGCTCGTAACAGCTACAGGGGGGCTACACCTGTCCCGCCGCCTCTTAATCCCTATGGACCGAAGGTAAGTATCCGTGAAAGTCATCAGATGGGTAATGATGGGGTATGGCGTACAAAATATCCCAACTATATTCCGGGTATAAATAATGAGGATTATTATGCCAGGAGACAGAGCGGATGGAGTAAGTTTTGGAATGGTGTAGGCAAATTCGCTTTAAAGTCTGCATTGTACGGTGCACAAGGAGTTGTGTCATTGCCTGACAAACTTATCAATATGGCATCTGAGGGAAGTTATAAAGCTGCGTTAAACACTAACATGGATAAGTTTGTAGGTGATCTTGACCAGCAAATAGATATGCTTCTTCCTCATTATTACAAGAAAGAGGTAGAAGATTATAATTTCGGTCAGAAGCTTTTTAAGGATACTGGTAATTTCTTATGGAATGATGTCCTTGGTAACGGTATGTCTTTTACCGTAGGAGCCATGATATCAGCGTACATGACCGGAGGACTTGGAGTTGGATCATTGGGTAATATAGGTGCTAAATTAGGTGGAAGAATCGGAGCTAAGTTGGCAGCAAGGCAAGCTGCCAATAGGGGCATAGGAAACCTTAAAAGCGTGTTTAACGACTATGTAAGAAAAGGAGTTGCCACCGGAAGAAATGTAGGGGAGGCGGCTAAGACCATGACGTTGCTGGCTACCAGTGCCGGATTCGAGTCATCGGTTGAAGCAAATTCTTTTATGAAGCAATCCGAGTCTGATTTCAAGGATTATTATCGTAAGATTTATGGTCGTGATCCCAATGCAGAGGAAATGGCTGTTTTTCGTAATTCTAATGCTGATGTAGGTAGTGCTATATTTGCCGCCAATATGGGTATAGTAGGATTATCCAACTGGCTTCTTTTTGGTAAGTATATAGGGTTAGGAGGCAAGGCTATACCTGGTTTGGAAAAGAAGCTCAACAAGCATTTATTTGGATTAGGGACGGAAGTTGCGAAGCCGGGAGAGATGGCTATTAAAATAACCAATCCCAATATAGGACAGAAGATAGCAGGCAATGTTTTCAATATAATGAAAAGACCGGTATCTGAGGGTCTGTGGGAAGAAGGGTCTCAAGGTGCTGTCCAGAATACGGCTGAAGAATATGTTAAGTCAAGATATGATAATGTCGCCATGAACGGAGCCGTTGATGTTCTTGATGCTATTTCTGAAGGATTTAAAAAACAATATACGTCTAAAGAAGGATGGACTGAAATAGGAATCGGTGCTATTATCGGTTCTTTGTTTGGTATGAGGGAAGGCTTCTTTGGAGTGAAAGAGTATAGTAATAATCAGATATTGCTGGAAAGGCAAGTAAATGAATATAACAAAGCATCTTCTAATCTTAATACGGCGGCTTTGAATACGTTGAAAAAGTCAATGAGTTTAGGGCCTCAAGTTCGTTCCGACGCTCAGTCTATGACCGGTAAGGAGCTTGATGATGCTATGTTTGAAAAGATGTCTATTGACAATCAAATGGGGACCTTAGAGGATTCGGCTGAAAATTTCAGGCAGATGGTTGATATGATGCCTATTTCGGAAATAGCCGAAGCTAACGGAATGTCTTTGGAAGAGGCGAAGAAATACAAGGATTCTATTATCGATAATTATAATAATCGTCTTTCTGATTTCAGATCTGCTCAAGGTTTTGCCGAAGATCTTATAGGTGATGATTCTAAGATCGAATTTAGAAAATACGTAGCTCGTAATGCCTTCCTTGGCCTTCAATCAGAATCAAGGATGAAAGACATAGCTTCTGTCATAGAAACTCTTTCGGGGCAGCCTCGCGTGGCGGATGCGCTAAGTACGTTTTCCCGGCTGTCGGGCAGGGCGAGGGAGCGGGCTATGGCTATTCGTGGCATACAGTCAAGGATAGAAGAGCTTGAATCCGAAATAGAAGATCTTGCTACTCGTCCTCGTAACGTAGATGGAAAAGATCCACAAGCTGAATCCATACAACGAAAAACCAAAGAATTGGAAGATCTTAGAACCAATTACAATAATTCGTTATCTGAGTTATCAACGTTAATAGGAAAAGAGTTTTCGATAGAAGAGTTGGTAAGTAGAACCGAATCTGTTTTATCATCACCTTTTTCTCCTATAAGTTCACAAGATGTAATAGAGGCCTATGATACGCTTGTAGCTTTTGATGATTATTTCAATGTAAAATCAAGACAGGAAAAGAAGTTTACGGCCAAAGATAAAGCCATGAGATCCTTGGTAAATGAATACCGCAGGAGTTTGATGGATTATAGGAATATGAATAACTTCTTATCTAAGATGCTTGATAAAAGATTCTTAGCTGAGGAAAACAGGGGGTTTTCAAAAGCGCTGTCTTCTCTATGGTCTACTCCTTATAAGGGGGATGACAAGGTTCCTGATTTTGCAGAGCCTAATAAAGTTGGTGAATATGACACTGATGAGGTAGTAGATCAAGCTGTGTCAGAAGGTAAGATTTCGGAAGACGAAGCTTGGACTATCAAGGCTTTTATGCATGCTCTTGATAGAGTAAGGGAAGATAGGATGAAGGAGGCAGAAGATGATATAAAAGAGTCACCGCTTACGGAGTCTGTATCGGATGAAGATTATGAGGCTGCTATGGATAATCCTATTATGGTTCCGGCCGTAAGGCAGTCTATAATTGATAAACTATATACAGGTAATGTCGATCTTCTTACTGCGAGAGAAAAAGATGTGTATGATAAATACAAACAAGATTTTGATGATTATGTATCGTCTTTGGGTGACAGTCCTGTTAATCTCATAAAATCATTATCTGAGAAGGCTGATAGGCTTACAAGTCCGAGATCTGTGTATGAGGATAATAAAGCTATTATTGATATGGCTAAATCCAATTTAGAACCAGATCAAAGGAAGGAACTTGATGATGCTATTTCTTCGTATGTTGATATAATGAACAGACGTGATAAAGGGGAGAAGGTTGACGAAGACAAGCTTGCCGATTCGGTATTTACCATAGAAGATCTTGGCCAGGTTGGAAACATCACAGATCTCCTTCCTTATATCGAACAAAACAGGATTATTGATAAAGGTCGTATTTCCGAATCTACGTTAAGTAATTTTGGGGAGGATGATACCAATATAGATTCTCTTGTAAATGAGTTAGATGAATCCGATAATACGCCTGGAGCTAACATAGATAGTGCCCAGAATCCAGAGACGTTGATGGTAAGAAGAATCTCCAACGACGGCAATGAAAGGTATGAAATTGCAGGTCTTAGAGCTGATAAATTTATATCTTCTATAAAATCATTGGTTCCTATTCAAGTAAGCTCTGAAACGAACGCTAATGGTACTAAAAGGTATTCTCTTAACATAGGTGGGGAAACGGCTACTATAATTGAACTGCCTTATCATGCGAGATGGTCTATAGACAAAGAATCGGCTCGTGTTCTTAACCGTTACACAGATGTGTCTATTCAGGACGTGGGTAATTCCTATTCTTTGGTTTATAAGCGTCTTGATTCAGATGAGTTGGTTCCGTACAGAACAGGTGTCGGATTTGGAGAGAATGAGGTAGATAAAATAGATCAGGAAGCATTATCTTCTTTGAAAAAAGGAGATAAGGTTAATCTCGAAATAGATGTAAATGATACCTATAATCAGTCTCTTTTTGCCGAATACAATGATGCTGTTCAGTCCGGAGATAAAAAAAGAATAGAATCTGCTGAAAATAAACTGGTATCCAATATGGTTATCAAGGTCATGAGTGGGAATAGATTCGTTTCTGTTGTAAAAGCTGATACAGGAGGCATAGATGGTATAAGTAAAATAAGAAGAACGGCTTTCAACAAGTGGAAGAAGGATGCCGGCCGGTCGGCTACCATCGGCGTCGGCACGCATGTTGTTGCCCAGACCCTTCCCGGAAGACCGGTGTTTAACATGAAGGTGAACGGTCAAGGATATGGCCAGGTAGAAAATCTCCCCATTACCGAAAAAGGTGCTGAAAAAATATCTGATGTAGGATATGTATTAAATGGCAAAGTCGTGCTTAAGAACGGATCTAAATACACAGGCTTCCCATTTGCTTATTCTATATTAAATGACAAGGGGAATAATTACAAAAATGTAAGAGTTCCGGTAGTTGTCATCAAAGGTAAAAACGGTCTTAATTATCTTTTCCCAGTTAGTCTACGTTCTGTAGAATCAGAGGAAGGGCAGAAATGGATGTCTTTTATAGATATGCTACTTGAATCTGGTGATTCTGAATTGCTACAGATGGGTCAAGATGATATACAAGATCTTAATGCGTATCTAACCAAGTTAGGCCTTGATCCGGCTTCGTATCAAGTATCGTATTTGAATCCTATTTCAGGGCTTAGAAAAGCTCGTGAGGCTATAGAAAAATTATCTACGGTTCCTGATGTTGTTAAGTGGGTAGAAGATGAAAGCAGGAATGTGAAAGACATTGTGACGTCTGAAGTAGAATCTGGAATAGATTTCGAAGGTGAGATGTTTGTCGCTCCTAAGATCAGGATTCAGTTTGGTAAATCATCTTCCAGACCTAAGTCGCTTATAGAGGATGATCTTCCTTTCTCTGATGAGGGTAAGACCGTTACTTCTAAGGTAGAAGATGTGGAAGTTTATGAAGAGGAAATGCCAGAGGAAGGGGCTGCCCGGGAGACTCAGCCGGCGCCATTAGCTCAGCCGGCTCCTGCGGCACAAGCTACGCAGTCTTTACCTGGCAAGAAGCGTACCTCCAGGAAAAACTTCTCTCTTATGTTAAACGAAATAGAATCTCATATAGAAAAAGAAGGATTGCCGTCTTATGCTAATATTTTTGATTTTATAGCAAGGAAGATTGTAGGAGGTGATTTGAGGTTTCTTCGTGAGAGAGGTAATCCTAAAAGCCTTAAGGAAGAAATGGGATTAGAACCTAAAGGAACAGTAGGTGATAAAATATCCACTCCTTCCAGTAAAGGTGGTAAGACCTTAGAAGAATACGTTTCTTGGCTTCGTTCTCAAACAGATCAGGTGGTGGTTGATTATGTTGGGCCAAGATCTGATGAACAAATTATATCAGAGTTGAAAAACTTTTTGAAATATATTAATTTTGTTCCAAGTAAGGCTTTAAATTATTCTCTTAGAGTCAATGGCATGGATACCCTAAAAGAATATGGCACAAAAGAGGAAGTAGAAAAAATGGAATCTGATATCAATAGTTTGGTTTCTAAAGTTTTGCCTACGGTGGATAATAAAACTGTAGAAGATGTTTCTACTGCAATAAAATCAAACAACTTGCCTGCCATATGGAGGCCCGTGGAAAGCCTTGATATGACAAACGAGGAAAAAATAGAGTTTTTGAATAACGTAGCAGATTTCCTTAGCGGCATACCAGAGTATGCCGCTGTTGTGGAGTCTATAGAGTCAGAATCAGATAATATTTTAAATGATGGAAAAGAAGGAAGTGCAGAAGGCGGTGCAGTACGCACTGAGGAAGATGGCGATAAAAAGGGAGATGGAGAAGGCAAAGGACAATCCAGAACAAATGTCGAAGTTGAAGGAAATGTCGAATTACCTGGATCTACAAAAGGAGAAATAGAAAAAGACGAACCTCGTATATCCGAAGAACCGCTTACTCACATATCAAGGGTAACATCTCCTTATTTCCTGTACGGCGGTGATGAAGCATATACATCTGTTCCGGCTAAGGTAGAACCTATACCAGAGAAGATAATGGGTCGTAATGGCATTAAATTTGGTATGAGTGTAGTCGAGTTAACCAAATTAGGGTACAAAAAAGCTGGTGGAAACTGGATATATAAATTCTATATGAACTCAGGTGTGTATGATTTGTATAATATCAGTACCGGTGAAGCGTTTAGGGCAAAACCGGATCTTGGAGTTAAGATAAGTTCCAGTGCATTCATCCGCTCTTTATCTCAATCTGGTAGAAAAATACAAAATATGATGAGTAATATGAGCCAGGAAGAGATAGATAGGAATAAGAATCTCGTAGAAGGTTCTGATAATTCGGATTCGATAAATGAGTTAAATAAGGAGTGTTGAGTATGAGAAGGAGATTTTTTAATGCTGCGGATAATTTCGTGGGAGGATGTTATAATAAGTTATCCAATGAAGATATAAAAAGGCTTGGAGGAAAAAGACCTTATGTATGTCAGTTTAATAAAATTCATATACATATAGGACCTGTATTAAAAGATCATGATTCTGATGTTAGTTACATAATGTTTAATAGTAATTGGAATTATGGTGGTTATGAATCTATGGTTTATAATCATAGCAATAATGGTATTTTTATATTAGGTGAAAACAAAATTGGTAACATAGAAGATCATATACAAGATCTAACATATTGGTACGAATATGATCCAAGCATTAATGAAAATTATTGTTATTTTTATTATGAGGCTAATAACAGCGGAAATGCTATCAAGTTGAATGGTGAGTTCGGTGATACCAGTACTGTTTTCAACATTCCCAGCTTGGAAGTCACCACTCTTCGTGATGGCAGTTTGAGTTTTCCGGAGATTTATATAGAAGGAATTTGGGATCCGTCATTGTATAAGTCGGTTTTATAATTAACTTTGCAAAAAAGTTAATTACAATGGGTGTCAAATGTCAGATAGAAAAAAAGGAAAATGAAATAAAACGGGTTAAGGCTCCTAACGGGGAGCCTTCCGTTCTTTACGAAAGTGCTTTAAAAGTATTAGGAAACAGCGAGCGGGCTCTTCAGGTATGGGCTAAGGCTTACACTCCTGGTTTTTTGTCGTATTATGGTCATTGGAATAACCCGGCTCCAGGGGAGATGTTTAATACCGATCCCAATGGTGAACCTCTTTTAGAAGACGTGCTGTCGTATATGAAGCGTCAGACTTATTTTGCTGATCCTTTAACGGCTCAGGACATTAAGGATGTAAGGGATTTCCTTTTGTCTACTCATTATTTTTTCAATGCGTCTTCATTGTCTAATGCTATTCTCTTCGATTTTTATGTAGATGGCAGTTTGATACTGAATGAGCAGAAATTAAGGAGATCCGGTTTGTATAATGAAACAGAGATAAGTCGTATTTTATCCGATCCTTCTGTTTTAAATGAGGTTTCGACTTCCATGAGAAAGTTAATAGATTCTTCTATTAACGAACATGATAGGGAAAAAGATAATTATTTTATGTCTATTGACTATCAGTATGGTCCTATTGTTTACAAGGAGGGAGTGTTTAACCAATTTGGTAAAAAAGTACCATATAATCCTTCTGAGCTTTATTATGCTATGCGTAAAACAGTAGCCGGCATAAAAAACTTTTCTGAATTTTCATCTGCTTTTGAATCGTTGAGAAACTCATACCCTGAACTGGTTGAGAAATTCGTTTCTGATAAAGAATTTGCCGAATCTATGTTTGATGAGTTCTCATCTACGAATAAGATTCCGGTAATAAACATAGAAGGGGATGATGTGGTAGAAGGCAAGAGAAGATCCTTGTCTAAGCTACAAGATCTGTCTTATTACAATCCTGGCAAAATAGAGTTCCTAAGAGCTCGTATATCAGCTTATTTACATAGGGCTAATGCCGACACCGAATCCGATTTAAGAAGCATGATATGGGATATAGAAGAGGCTTGTACGTGGTTTGGCATAGATATAATAGGGACATCGGAAACTTATGATGGCACAGAAGAATCTTTGAATAAGATAGATAATTTGATGCTGGATCTTGATATTTATGTGGCCAGGCATAATGATGTAAATTATGCTCCAACGCTGGCATCTTCTATAGATGATGTTCTTGGTGATAGTACAGACTATTATTTTGGATTATTGCCGGAGTATATGGATAATTTGAATATCGTTTATTCTGAATCCGATATAGACCCAGTAGAGGCATTTGAGAAACATTCATTGCTTAAGGTAGGAGATAATCTATATCAAAGGATCAGCAAAGATGATATTAACGAGATGTATCAAATATCAACAGTGTTAGCCAAGCACAACCTAACTCATTTTTCTACTAAAATATATCCTGAATCTTGTTTTAAGAACGGCGTTTTGGATAAAGAGAAAGTACGGAACGTAGATAATAATACGCTCATGGATTCCATTAAAAAATACGTCAGATCGTTCATGGATTCTCAGAACACAGAGGACATGATAATGACCAGGATGGCGTTTGGGCACCCGGAGGTACTTGACGTTCCTTACGTGGATGTGGATCGGGAGTATAGTCGATACATGAACAAAAAACAAGATAGCGAAAACCCATTATCCTTATTCGATTTATACCAATCTTACCTTGACAACAAACTCCATAAAACAAAATTATATGATAATGCCTATAAGTATCTTGACTTCAAACCTGGTCCATCTTTGGGCCTTATTTCTGATGATCCTGATATTTTGAAATCAATAGAATTATCTTTATCTGGAAAAGACAGGTTGATGTTGTTTGATTATAGCATGACCAGTACCGACCCTTCTTTATCAGAATTGTTTTATTTGGAGAAGTATGACCCTTCGTATGCCGGGAATGATTTTGAACACTATTTTTACACCAGGCACCCGTATTTGTTAAAAGAAAAATCGGGCCCTAATATCGTAGAGCAAGATGGTGTTATAACAGCCGAAGGTATTTATGATAATTTTATAAGAGTAGGTAATAAGATATGGTCTAAAGTAAGCGAGAGTAGTTCCGGCTCTATCTACCAAAATCTGACAGGAACCGAATCAGAGGTGAAATACGATTCTACTCAGAAGGCTAAGACGGTAGAAACCGATTACGCTCCATACCAAAACAGATCTGGCTTGACGCAAGACATGACCGTAAGCAAGTCTGAATTGGATGATCTTAACAAATTGGAATGCAGGTAATTTTTATATACATATATATAGTTTTTTCATAGTCATAATTTGGGAAGTGAGGCTTGTGAAAGTCTCACTTTTCTTATATATGCACGTATATCAATGACATATAAGAAAAGTTAGATTTTCATTGTTTATGGATTATTTTTGTTAAGTTTGCAATATTAGTTTCAGGAAGGGATTATGGGAATAAGGAAAAAGTAAGAACCGAACGTAACTAATAACAGTAGGAAATGAGAATCAGTACCATCAAACGTAATAACAGCATTCATCTTATGTATAAAAACATTATGAATGATTCAGGTCAATTAAGAACTGTAGTTTCAAAATCCTATATTTATAATCTGATACAAAATCAAACCGGATTAAGTATCAGAACTATATCCCATGTCTTGAATCACACAAAAGAACAGGATACAGATTCTTTGTGAAAAGCATACATTTTCATACATTTGTGTGTTCTTTAGTTTTTAGATTTAAGTTTTTCATGGTATTAGTTTAGATTAGTGTAGATCAGGGTTCGCAGTGATGCGGGCCCTGGTTTGATTTAAAAAGTATTAAAATATTTGCTATTTAAAATCCTGTTCCTATCTTTGCTCCAGAAACAATGAACAACGAGATCCCACCTCTGGTTGTTTGATGTTGAAAGATATTTTTGGCTCATTAGGGTTTGTCATAGTGGGATCTGACATTCTCTTTTGGGCCTATTTTTTTTATCATGGATAAAGTTTCTGTTTTTGAAAGTTCGGATTTTGGAGAGCTTAGAATTATTGTAGATCCAAAAGGAGATGTTTGGTTTGTGGCGTCAGATGTGGCTAAATCTCTTGGATATATAAATGCTAAAGATGCGGTAAAAAGACATGTAGATGATGATGATTCTATGCTTTTGCAAGTATCTGATAATCAATGGGGCGTAAAACGATCTATATTGAAAACCAGATATATAGATAGTATAAGAATAATTAATGAATCTGGTTTATATTCTCTTATATTATCTTCAAAATTAGAGTCTGCTAAGAGATTTAAGAAATGGATAACATCTGAGGTTCTTCCTTCTATTCGTAAAACAGGAGAATATAAAACAAGTTCAGGCGGCAAGGGAATTTTGGTTCCTGACTTTTCTAATCCAGCAGATGCAGCAAGAGCATGGGCCGATCAGTATGAAGCTGCTCAGAGAGCTATAGCTGAAAAATCTCAGGCAGAGGCAGAGAAGCAACAAGCCTTGAAAACAATAGAAGATCAGCGTCCAGACGTTGAGTTTGCAGAATCGTTCAAGAAAGTTGATAATGATAGAATGTGGCTGATTCGTGATATTGCCAAAAAGTTAGAACAGAATGGTGTTATCATCGCTGAAAAGAATCTTCGCTCATTTCTTGAAGAAGCTAAGTTTATGTTTAGAAACGGTCTTGGCAAATGGGAGTTGTACAGTAATGTAGTGGCTAAAGGATACGGTGTGTATAGATCATATTTTGTAGACAAGTATTCTGGAGAAAGGGTTAATCAACAAACTATCTACATGACTGGTGCCGGATATGAAGTGACCCTCAATGGCATAAAAGGAAAACTTAAAAATGTATTTTTAAAATATGGTAAATTTTCTTGAGTTTATTTATAGGTAGTGTTTTAAAAGAATAAAAAACACTACCTTTTTTTTGTTTCTGTCTTTTCTGAAAATACTTCTCTTCTATAGGAAATAAACACACCCATATTCCACCCTGCAATCATGATCTTTGTTACGTGCTTCATGCACGTATGTTTAACAATTAAATACTATAAAATTATGGGTGGTGATAAAATCGTCCTTTTAGATGGAGCCGGGGCTAACGGTGGTGGTGCAGCCACTAACGGTCTTCTTTCAATGATTCCCGGCATGTTTGCTAATTTGATAGGTGGTAATAAATCTGATGGGACGTACATGGGGTACGGTGGTGGTATTTACGACCATTACGGTATGCATGAGAAGATGAAGGAAATGGAAGAACGCGAAAACGAGCTGGAAGAAAGGGAAAGAAGGCTTGAAGAGCGCGAACGTCGTCATGAAATGGAGGACCGGGAATACCGGAGGATGGGTTACGAATCCTACCCGACCGATTACTATGGAGACGACAGATACTACGGTGACGGACCTCAGATGCGTAGAGGTCGCGGACGTGGCAGAGGTCGTTCTTATTGAGGAGCAGACGCAGAGGATCCAGCTTATCAGAAATATGTAGATACTTACGGCTACCATTTTTCTAATGCTCTCGCTGATGAGGCGGTAAAGAAGATGGTCAACGTCGATGGATCCAAGAGGATCTGGAAGCAGCCGGAAATAAAAGATATTTTTGAAAAGTGCGGAGCGAAGAAGCCGGATAAAGCGACATGGGGCGATGTCCAATATGTCTTTGCAATGTACTATTCGGATGGTTTTCCGAAGGTCTTCAAATGTGAGAACGAGTTGGTGAAAGCTACGTTAATGTATTTGGATGATCCGGATGCTCCCGAAGGAGTAGCCTTTATAAGATGGCTTGCCGTGCAAGATTACCTCGGCGAAAAAATAAACTGGAAGGATCTGACCTGAGATCCAGACCCAGGTCCTTCCGGTGGTGCGGGAGCCATAGTAAAAAATATGATTCCCGCATTCCCGTTTTTCCCGTTTGGAAAAAAAAGGAATAAAAATATTATACCGGTCGGCGGGCAATAGAATACCCGTGGCCGGTTTGTTTCACATAACTTTTTTTTGACATGAATATAGCACACGAATCTAAATCGAATAAAACCCCATTGTATTTAATAGGAGAGTTGATTGGCGTACCGAATACGGTTATGGACTCAGCATTGCATGAACTGAAAGATAGAATAGACAAAGACCCTAAATATAAAGATGTTAAAAATTGGCTCGAATCTTTACCCAAGATCTGAACCTATTTTTCCCAATACCAGGCCCGATGCGATTTTAATGTATCGGGTTTTTATTTTAACTCATATTGTTTTATTTTAAATCTAATTGATTTATGAATGTCGTACTTTTGTTGAAAAAGTATTTTTTATGGAAAATAAGGAAGATTACGTTGGTTACGAAGATCAAGAACTGTGTAACCGGTATTACAAAGAGGCTGAAGCCATGAGGCAAAAGCAGGACTGGTCTCGGCTTAGGGCTGTCCCTGCTCCGGCCAAGGGAACGCCATCGCCCGGCTGGGGTCAGCTTGGACGTGGAAATGAAGTTCGTGTCAAGTACGTTAGCATCAATTCAGGATTGGGAGGGGATAGATTATGACTGTAGAAGAATTAGCCGGCAAAAGATACGGTGGCGAATTTGTTTTCATGTTTGGTCATCTTGAAGGTAGAACAAGATTCGTTTTTGAATGCTTTGATCCAAGACCTGATCACGAAGGTAAAAATACCTATATGGTTTCTTATTTTGAGAAGGGACTTCGTAGAAGAGATGTGGTAGATGTACCGTGTTATATGAATGTTTCAGCGAAATCATGAAAACACTACTTTTAAACGTACCTTCTTTCTCTGGTAAGATAGTTTCTCCTACCTGGATTAAAGCCGTAAGGGATTTCCAATCTAAATCGAAGGCAGAAAGAGATTCGTATTGTTCGGCTTGTGGATGTACGGGAGGGTGTAACCTGTGCGATGATATAAGTAAATATAGGATTTCAGGACAACTAAAATATTATATATAATATGGTTAGAATCGCATATTTCGGAACCGATGGCCGTCCTGGTCATCGGTTCCGATACGAGGTAAATTCACAGAAGAGGATATTAAGGTAATAGAATCTGTAGATTGTGATGATTTCTATAAGGTGTTTGACGTTATGCGTTTTAAGATAGCTGAGTTTAAAGGATGGACGATATTAGGAATCCCGGCAAGCTTAGACGATCATAGACCTGGAAGCAAAACCGTTATCTTCATAGAGGGTAAAGCTAACGAAACTGACTTTATGGAAGTTATACAAGAGTATTCTTTTCTTAAAAATAAGGTAAAGAAACTTGCCGAATTGTATCATGATGGAGAATGGCTTGCGACTGGTAAATTGAATCAAGATCCGCCTACTAACAAGGAGCGGTTTCAATTTACGTTAGACAAGGATGATATTATTAACATGATTAGGGGAGTCGATTTAGATCCTTATTCTGATGTGGCGAATGAAATGGAGAAAATCGGATTGGGATCATCATCTGATTCTTCATATGAGGGTCCCACATGGTCTTGGTTTGTTAACAAAGTAGAACTTTGGCAGAAGAATAATGTATGGGATAGTTTCTCCGCTGAGTTTTTGTGGGGTTTGTATTGTAGGATAAAGAAAGTATAGTAACAATTAATTTAAAACAAATCATGGAATTAAAAGATTTTAAAGATGTGGTTAGAGTAATGACAAAAGAAGAGTTCGAATCAACAATCGAAGAAGATATTAAATTCGTTGAGGGATTCAAGAATTTCTTAAAACATGATGATGCCACGAGGATAGTAGAGCATATCAAGTCTGTGTTAGAAGCATCAGTAGATTACTGCTATCCTAATCATCCTGAAGTAGAATTTGAAAAAGATTTTAATATACAATACGATGTCAATAAGATCTTGAACAAATACGGCCACACCGAAATGGGTCTGTATAAAATACAGCTCTATGTAGAGAAGATTTTGGGTAGTATTCAAAACAAGAAGCCTGTAGACGTGGGAGAAGTCTCTGACGGATACCACACTTTCAATGAATTGTATCGGTATCGCATGTTGTATAACGCTGCCTTCTTTAATCTATTAGCCAGAAGCGGACAGGTTGAAGTTTGCAAATCAAGGAGACACAGCGACGGAGAAAAATGCTTCGGTTCTGATGATTGGTTTATTGTGATGGCGATCCTACCTACCGGTCAGGTATCTAATCACTATGAAAGCAAATACTGGGATTTGTTTGATGTTCCTGAAAGAGAAACCGCTTTCGAATACGATGGTCATACACCAAATGAAGCCGCCGACAGACTTGAAAAGTATCTCAAACTGCCTCGTCATGGCATGACATTCGAAAAGGCTTTAGAACGGCTTAAATTAGGTCGTAAGATAAAAAGAATCGATTGGGGTAAAAAGTATATCTGTATGTTTGACGTAAATATATTGATGATAGATACAGGTAAAAAAGTAGCATCAAATTGGAATCCAACCGAACATGATATTATGTCTAATGACTGGGAGATTGCGGAATGAGCTTGTTTGTATGTTCAAAATGTGGCTGTATAGATAATACAGCCACATCATGTTACTGGGCTATTATAAGACCTTGTAAGAATCGTATTTACGATAAGTCGCTAAAGGGATATGAAGGCAAGCCTCTTTGTTCTGAATGCGCCGCTATTGAATATGATAAGGATGATAAACTGGTGGTGGTTCCTGGAACGTGGCATGGTAGGTTCAAGAAAGAATGGCCTACTGAAGAAGAAAAGAAGCATATTGGTAAAAACGGTATTTTAAATTATTGATTTATGTGTGATAAGGAAATTGTTGTATGTGCAGCTATATGGGTTCAAGATCACAAGAACAAGCCTCACGGTCCAGTAAATATACCATCTGGAACCGTATTTTGTGGATTGAGACACTGTTCCATAATATCGCAACTTGCGGCATACGGAATAGCTCATAAAAACCGCAGTGTTCAAGGATTTTTGACAAGCAAGAACCGGTTTTTAACAAGAGAGGAAGCGTCTGAACTTGTTAGAAACAATAATCAGGAAATGGTAGTAGATAGGAGTGTCATTAGAGAACAGTTGTATTCAGAAGATTTATATTAGTGTATTAAAATGTTTAAATGAAACTTGTTGAAAGACATATAGTTAAAGACAACTGGTTTGAGGATATATGCCTCAAATCTGGTTTGTTGTACAATTATGTTCTTTACAACATTCGTCAAGGAGTCTTTTCTGGTAACTACTTAAAGGAGTTTGATTTATCAAACAAACTTTGCAAAGAAAACCAATTTGATTTCAGGAATTTACCTGATCATGTTTCACAGCAGGTGATTAAACAGGTATTTAAAAACATAAAATCCTGGATGAGATTAAAGAAGGATTTTGAAAAGAATCCTTCGAAATACGGTAATCATCGTCCTCATCTTCCTTCGTATAAGAAGGGCAAGAAACAAAACATGGTTGTTTTTACTAACTGTGATTGTAGGATAAAGGATGATGGTTATATCCATTTTGTCAAAAACACAATTAAACCGATCAAAACAAATGTAAAGAAAGATGAATTAAAACAAGTTAGAATCATACCTCAAGCCACCTGTTATGTAGTAGAGGTAGTTTATGAAAGAAAGGAAATTGATCTTGGTTTAGATAAAGACAATTTTCTTTCGATTGATTTAGGATTGAATAATTTATGTTCATGTATTAGTAATGTAGAAACTAATTCTTTCATTATAAACGGACGGGTTATGAAATCAGTAAATCAGTGGTACAATAAGAAGAAAGCTAAGTTGATGTCTTTTGTTGGTGATAGAGGATCTTCAAATAGGATAAGAAGAATCACTTTGTTTAGAAATTGTTGGATAGAAGACAAGTTGCATAAGATAAGCAGATATATTGTCAACTTCTGTAGATCAAACAACATAGGAACAATCATCATCGGATTAAATAAGGAATGGAAACAGGAAATCAATATTGGTAGGCGAAATAACCAACATTTTGTTTCTATTCCTCATTCAAAGTTAATAGATAAGATTGTTTACAAAGCAAAGTTATTAGGAATCAATGTTGTTATTCATGAAGAATCCTATACATCAAAGATAGATCATCTTGCTTTTGAACCTCTAAAGAAACAGGAATCCTACTTAGGAAAAAGAAAGAAACGTGGATTGTTTCAAAGTTCAATTGGAAAACTGATCAATGCAGATATTAATGGATCAATTGGAATAGCAAGAAAAGTAATTGGTGATTCTTTTATTGGAAAGATAATCGATAGTGGATTTGTGTTTAATCCAATTAGAGTAAATACTTTGTGATACAAGGTTGAATCTAATAAATAAAATGAGTAATTTTAATAACATTTGTATTAACTAAAAAAAATAAAACAACATGGGATTTATAATCAGAAAGTCAATATCTTATGATATGATGGACGGCAATCAATTAAAGTATGAATTTGACAACAGGGATTTAGATCATATCACATTTAAAGGTGATGGTAAAGAATCTTTTTCATTTAACAGAGTACTTGTTGAAAATTTAATTGAGACATTTGAGACTATGCAGGATATATACTCTGATAATTACGGAATTAAGGTTTATACCGGTAATTGCATAATTCAATTGAACGTAAATCCAAAGGACCCCAGTGAATCCTTTTTTGACGTATATGATAGAGATGAGATGAAATTGATATACGGAATAAAGATCAGTATTCTGAAAGAAATGTTTATCATATGATTACCAAGCAGGACATACAAGCAGCAGCATCGTATATTTTCCGAAGCAGTTTTGTCTCGGAGGACCAGGCAAGGAAAGCAATGGTAAAAGCCGGCAATAACGCTACCAAGATCCTCGTCAAGACCTTTAGAGGCAAGTTGTTCAAGAAAGCTTTTGAAAGAGCCCGTAGAGGAAAGGATATCAGTTCTTTTGAAAGACAGGAAAAAGAAAGTGGTTTCAATTTTCTACATAATCCTAATAATGGTCGTATGCAAAGCGGTCATATTATAATAGATGGAATTGGTCTGTTTAAACAAATAATTCATGAAAGGTAAAAAAGTTGATATTCGTTTAGGCAGAGGTCTGGCGAATCAGATTAAGATAAACAAAACCATCCCAGTGTCTCATAAACCAAAAGAAGAACGTCGAATGATGTTTGTTTGTGGTGATGATATTGCTTCTCTTATAAAGCGGTTTGAAAATGAATCAAAGTAATATAAAGTCGGACATGTGTCTTGTCCGACTTTTTTTATATATTTGTGGCATGGCAAGAGGTTATTATTGGATACCACAAACAGATGAAACGTTAAATGGCAGAAGCTATTACGTGGCTAAGATAGTAGGAGATATCACGTTTGATACTAAACGAAAAAGAATCGTATTTCAAGCTGATAGGTATTTCCCTGTAGGATCTGTTTTCCATTTTACGCACAATTGCTTCAATTATATCATAACTTGCCGACTTCGTAAGCCGGGGCTTTGGTTTGAAGCCAGGAGAGAGGATTCGGGCCCTATTTGCCCTGAAGATATTGAGCGCTTTGAATCGGGAAGGTTTATACACCGAGATGGGTACATGCATTACATATAAGCTGAACTTGACGATTTTTCGTCAGATTATAATTTTTTTTTCATATTATTTTTAAGCCATCAGACTGAGAAGTTAGGTGGCTTTATTTTTTATGATATGCTTTATTTTTAACTACCTTTGTCTCATAACAAAAATGTTTTATCATGGTATCAACGTGTATTATTAAAAGAGATAATAAAAAGAAAGTTGTTTCTGTCTCTACCAGATCAGGGGACAGGTCTATGTTGTTTGATAAGATAGCATCTATTCCTCTTATGGAGAACAGGGAACGGGCTACTACTGTTTTTAAAACCGTATTTTCTAATAAGTTCTTAAAGGATTTTGGCGACTGGAGAAAGAGAGTGCCTATCAACAAACCGGCTTATAATAAGGTTAAATCCAACATTGATCTTATTCCGGAAGCTTATAGAGAAAGGGTACTGGATAAGGCTTCTAAGATGAGTAATCCTGTTCTTGTATCAAAATCAGATGCAACTTATGGGATTCAAGAATCAGGCTTCGGATTCTATAGCCAAGATCTGGGTGATAATATTATGTTGGTGGATGCTATGATCCCATCAAGTATTTCCGTACCGGAAGAACCAGGAATAGACGCCGGGCAGTATTTACAAGATGCTATATCTTCGGACTTCACTCCCGTATCTGTGGTACAGGATAAGGGTGTTAATTATATGGTTATAAAAGACGGTCTTAAGATATTTAGCCCAGAAGAGCTACCAGAAACAGATTCTAATCCTGTGGGTGTAACGTATCAGACTGGAGAGCCTCGTTTGTTTTTCATGAACGATCGTAGTCAATTATTTGAAGATTACGGAGAAGCTCTTCGCTCTGGCGGGAATGATATTAGAATAGGATTCTTATCAGGAACCGTTCAAGAATCTACCGTGGATGGCGTGGCAGACATTACTTACAAAGCTGGAAAGTATGTTCTTAATAATCCCAAGTCTTTTATACCGGTCATGACCGCTTCTGCTTCTACTTCTTTATCAACAAAAGGCGGGATAATTAACTACCTTATAAAGAAAGGTCTTTTGTCAGGATCTAAGATATTCGATTCTGAAACAAGAAGCTATTATCTTACAGGAGAAGGTTATACAGGACAAATTAGACTTTTCAATTCAGCCTTATCATACACCGAGCTCCGTAATCATTTTGGTTCCGATGTTTCCATGAACGACCAAGGTATGATAACCATAAGCTCGTTGGATAACAGTAAGGTAACTATGAGACTCGCCACCGGAGGAACGGAAAGGGTTAGTAGGGAACAGATAAAGAACGATCTTAAGTCAGGAAGATACAATGAATTGGACGCCAAGTACGATCATTTTGATGCGCTTGTAGTTTCATTCATATTAGAAGATAACGATCTTTATGCTGATACTAAAGCTAAGATCGTATCAGATTATAGCAGGCAGGAACGTGACCAACGAAATTCTATTGTCGAGATACTGAAAACGCTTGGCGTTAGTGTCATAGGTATGACCGACTATATAGAGAAGTACCAAACCAAATACGGGCACGAACCTTCTGCTAAGGCATTGGCGGATATTGCTAATAACGTAATAGCAGTTGGTGAAGATGCTACTTTATCTGATTTAGTAGAAGAAACAGCCCACTTCCTTGTAGAGGCATACAGAGATCAGAATGCTGTTGAGGCTGTTCTGCAAGATGTGGAAGGTACGGAAGAGTGGAACCAGTATGCAGGTCAGTATTATAATACATACGGTAAGGTATATGAAGGAGCTGAGCTTGATAATGCTGTTAGGAGAGAAATTCTTGGAAAGATCCTCGCCAGGGAGATGCAGACCGGCACAGCACAGGCGCCGGTAGAGCCCACCTCCTTCCTGGGGCGCGTCCGGCGGCTTTTCTCTGGAATAGTAAGCTGGCTTAAATCAGCTTTATCAACCCAAAGACAAGATTTGAATAACGTTATTAAAAACATTCGTGATCTTGCCATTACTGACATAGATAAAGGATTTGACACTTCTCTGTTAAAGGATAATGACTTTACATTATACTCCCTTTCTTCTATGAACAAGAACAAGTTTCTTGAGTCTAAGATCAGATCGCTAAGAAAAACATTAAGAGACTTACGTCAGATAAGCTCTGATAGGGCTGTAACTACGTCTATGACCCTTGCTCAGCTTAAGACCATAGAAGATAAGATAAATAAAGTAGAGACCGAGATAGACAAGAATGAGATGGCGGCTGCCATGAACAGCATGATCTCCACAGCCGAAGCTCAGGTCAGATACTTAAGCAATGTGGTGAACACCATCCTTCATGGTGATACCAAAGACGGTAAGCTTCACTTCAATACCAATGATCGAAAGAACGTAGATATTATCAACAATCAGGTTCTTCCGATCATGAACGATCTTCGAGGATATATCCGTAACAGAAGTACCGAATTTGATGAACGTGAAAAGCAGGATTATACAAATAGGATCAATACCGTCATTGCCGACATCAATGGTATTCAGTCTGATATTAAATCAGTACAAGACCTTGATGAAAGTACGTTGCTTGATAAGTTAATGAACGAACTTCATGTGCCGGCAGATAAGGTAAAGAGAGTAAAAGAATTTTTCGACAAGGTTCAACACGATGTTTCTTGGATAAGTAGGTGGTTTGGTATATTAGAGCATTCTTCCAGTCCGTTCAATAACGCTCTTGGAGCTATGATTGCCAAAGACAATTACAATGCGATGGTGAATGCCCAGCCCGCCATATCCGACTTCCTGGCATATGCTAAAAAGCATGGTTTTAACAAATCTGAATTTGAAAAACTGCTTCAGAAAGTAGACGGCAAAACTTCTAATTACCTTCGTAGTGCTCTTGATATGGCTAAATACGATCGTAATAAGAAGCTGGCGCAGATGCGAGCGTTTGCGACTGCCATGAACATAGAGATATCAGAAGAAGAAATTGGTGATGTGGTTGACAATAACCGTAATTACGTATTTAAAAGAGAAGTAGTTGACAAGGATGGAAATACGGTTACTGAAAACGCTAAATTCAAACCATCGTCTGATAGAGTTAATACCGATATTTTTACCATCGAGCAGGAAAAGATTTATACAGAACAGATGGAAAAGTGGGATGCTGAAAATTCGGAACTGGAATTTAGCGAAAGTTATGCCACAAGAATGGAATCCATATACAAAAAGGCTGAAGAAGAATTAGGGCATCCGGTTTCTCAAACAACCAAAGAATACCTTAATGCTCTATCCAGGCAAAAACGGATATTGAGGCAGCCTTTTATTGATAGCGGTGGTAATTTTGATGAGGTTGCCTATTTTAAAAGCAGCAATTACGAAGAAGAAGGACTGCTTCGTAAACAACGTAAGGAAGCAGCTTCAGAATACATATATGTAGGAACCAGGAGAGTGGAAAAAACCGGCGACCAACTTAAGATGGCTAAAGAAATACAAGCTATAAATGAAGTTTGGAGAAAGGAATCAAATAATGTTACCAATGCCGTATCAGAATCGTTTTTGCAAAAATTAAGAACGATTCAGAGCGAGTCGGGAGGAGAAGCTGCGCTGAAGACACTTATGTTGGGAGGTCACCTGTCGTTCAATGATCGGTTTTGGAATGAAGTAGAATCGGAACAGTCGGCGCGTACCGAATCAAATAACAAGGCTTCGTATCTTAAAATGGCGCATGATATCATTAGTTCTACGACAAGTGATAGAGATGCGACTGACGTGGATTCGATTGTGAAAGATATAGAAAAAAATAAGGCCATTATCAAGGAAATAATCGGAAACAACCGAGATGTGGCTGATATCGGAGAAATTAACGAAGCGACATTTACCTCATCTGAAAGAGATGCTTTTAGGGCCGCATCTGAAGCTATTGAAGCTGATTACGCTATCTTAATAGATTATGCTAAGATGGTGGGTCTTGAAGATATTGATAAGTACCTTACTAAAAGCAGTAAGGCCGAAAACGAAGTAAATCAGTCTTATTTAAATGCTCTTGCTGACTCCAAGGAAGTGGAATGGAAGTTCGTACAACGTCATACTACGGCGAAGAAAGCAAAAAGGATTCAGGCTTTAAGGGATAAGCTGTTTAAGGCTGCTGATAACCGATATCTGTTTACCGTATCTGAAACCAACTACCTGTCAGAAAAGCTTGGTATAAGCAAAGAATTAGACGGTAGAGATTTCAGGAATGCTGTTAATGCTAAGATGGCCAGCTTGTTTTTAAATAACACAAGAGAAGAGGGCATAGAAGAGACCAATGCTATTGTTAATGAATTTGCCAGGAGCCAGGTCTTTTCGTACTATAAACGCATGGCGCCTACCGGATATGCGGCCATGATCGACAAAATAGGTCGAGGTGAGATAGATGTGGCGCAGATGGTTAAGGACGTACAAAACGGTACATCCACCCAAGATTATGGCATGGACATATCGTACCTGTCTTTCGATCCTGCAAGGGCATGGGTGGCTGAATCTGAAGCCGAAAATAGCGGCCGTAATCCTGATTATGTAAAAGATCATGGGTATGGTCATCGCATGCCTAAGAAAAGCCTGTATCGTGATGAATCGTATTTCAATGACTTTGGTATCAAGTATGATGCTGACGGTAATGAAGTTGCTACTAAAAACGTAGAGCAGTGGAATATGATTCAAAAACTCAAGGAAATAAAAAGACAATCCCTTGATCTATACAAAGAGCAGAGTCCCAATTTGTATGCTATTCCACAGATATCAAAACAAGACATAGAACGTATGGAAGGATTGGGTATTAACTTCAAAAATACGGTTCGTAATTTTGTATCAGATCTGTGCCTGGACAGAGTAGACGATTCTCTATATGGTAAGACCAGGCAAGGGGAAGTATATGACCCGGAAGACAGACTTAGGTCTATACCTAAATACTACATATATGAATTGGAGAACCAAGATGATGTATCTCACGATTTTGGCTACTCTTATTCGATGCTTATGATGCAGTCATCGTTATACAACGAAAAGCAGAAGTCTATAGAGCTTGCCCAAGGACTGGAGCAGATGTTGCTGAACAAACAATTTGAGGGCGGTAAGAAGGCTGAAGCAACCCAAGCATATCAGATGTTTAGGGACTTCTTCAACGATCATTATTATGGCATTAGGATGAACACCAAAAAACTTACGGTGAACATCGGAGGATATACGGTAGACCTTACAAGAATTATGATGGCTGTTGAAAGATTTATGTCGGTTATGAACTTGGCACTGTCTCCGTTTGTGGCAGCTACCGGCGCCCTGACAGGTCATATCAACCTCATCATGGAATCTGCCGTAGGACAGTATATAAGCAAAGACTCCCTTAAATACGCATCGGCTGAGTTTTCACGTCTTGCGCCATCTTGTATAGCAGAAACCGGAGACATAGATAGGAAAAGCAAATTATATGTCATAGGTGAGAGAATGGGGATATTCAATATCCGAAATCGTATGTATGGTGCCGGATACAATAGAGCGGCCAGGACCTTAATGCGTTCGCCTATGTATGCTTTTATGGAAATCCTGAACTACCCTCTTGATCCGCAGGTTATGATTGCTACTATGGACAATGTTCGTTATTACAAAGGCCGGTTCTACACGTTCCAAGATTTCAAGATGGAAAAAGAACGCAATAAAGAACAGAGTACCATAAAAAGAGAATGGAACGCATTAAAAGATCGTACTTTATGGAGTATGGTAGACGTCGTGGATGGAAAGGTGGTTGTAAAGCCGGGATCGGGTGTTACTGTTGAGGAAGTTGAAACCCAGATGGCTATAACCAGGAATCAAGTCCGTAGCTTGTCGCAGATATGTAACGGATCTTTGAATGAAGAAAACCGAACTGCCGCATCGCGCAACTGGATAGCCAGGTTCATGACCGCCCACCGAGGCTGGCTGGTGCTGGCAGCTCAACGTCTGTGGAAAAGACGTGGCTTCAATTTCCAGACAATGCAAGAAGAGGAAGGGTTGTCAATTACGTTAAAGAATATGATAGCCAAAACATTTAGCCTGGCTTCCGAGTCTGGTATGAAAAACATCATAGATGCCTGGAACGAAAATAAAGACAATATGAATGAGGTAGAAAAAACTAATCTCAAACGCCTCAGTGTCTATGCCGGCACGTTCCTTATCATGCAGGCCGTATCTATGCTTCTTGCCGGATGGCGTGATGATGATGAAAACGAAGAAAGTTGGCTTACTCAATTTGGATCCTATGTCGGATTCAGAACCATAAACGAAATAGCTTCACAGATGCCGTTTATTATGGAGCTTAACGTGGTAGATATCATTAACGATCCGTTTGTTATGGGGCGAAAACTGAAGGATCTTACCGATCTTAGGAATTATTCACTTGATAAAGTAACATCCGGTACATACAAGGGAGAGTCTAAGTTATTTAGGCAACTCGCCAAACAGACGTTTATCAAACAATGGTATAATATCAAGACGCCGGAAGACGTAGCGCGCGCCTATAATTGGTGGCAGCAGACGAACAACAAGTCAATGATGTTCTTCATCGGCGCTACTCCTGATTCGGAAGGAGACGATGACGTTAGTTACAAATAGACGAAGAATATCGGACTTGCATTGTTTTTGTATGATTCCAATATGTTATATTAGCATCGTCAAAGAGTAGATTGTACGTTTTTTTGTTCTTACTTGAAAGATTATGTAGGTTTAATTTTTTCTGAAATTGTTTTCTTACCGGTTCTCAGTCAGAGATGATAGAGAACCGGTTTCTTTTATGTCGTCAATTATTGCTATCTTGCAAACAAAAATCATGAGACGAAGATTTCAAATAGGGATGGGGGTAAATCCCTCGCTTATAATCAATAAAGGCATATACATCCAACATGTAGATGGAGGATTATATACAAAAGAAAATTGGTCTAATAAAGGATATTCCAATGATCTATGCAATGGAATAGCTCTTGTAGATAAAGTGTGTTTTGTTATAGCCACCGAATATATTGGCACATTTCGTTGGGGTAAGGATGGAGTAATAGACAATATATTTGCACAAGATATTTCTTATATGGGAACTATTAAAAAGGATTATTGGGGGCGTGAAAATCAGAATGCGTATCTTGAATATGATACCAGTAATACAGATTACGCTTTTAATAAAGCTAATAGCTATTTATTTAAAAATGGTCAAAATGGATATGTAGGTGGAGCCGGAGAGTTTTTTTTGATATCATTGTATGCGAATGAAATAAACGAATGCCTTTTAATGGTAGGAGGTACGATAATGAGTAATAGAATGTGGACATCCACTCGAAATACAAAATTTAGCTATTCGTGGTATTATGATATAAACATCCAAGGAGATCATTTGGATACAGGTTCAAGGGATAGTTCACATTATGTCCGTCCTTTTACTGAATTAATTTTATGAAATTATGAGAAGAAGATTTGAAAATAATGCTAAACTATATGAGTATAAGATAGTTAGCGATTGTATAGGGGGGGGGTAATCGTAGAAGGAAAGAAAGTAGGCACCATTCCACAGGGTGGGCAATTTATCTTTCTGTCTAAAAAAGAACGGCTGGATTCCATAAGTGTCCAAGGCGGTGTTCCAATGGAAGATAGGCAAGAGATCGATAGTCAGGTTGATACGACAGAGGAATTGCTTGAACAGGATTCGGTGGTTCTTGCTATTGCTTTAACAACCTCTCCTTATTATGGATTTAGAGTAAGTGTGGTCTTGCTCCTGGTGATCATCATGTATCATATACAGCTTATATTAATTTGGACTTGATAGATGATGACGGAAGTAAAGTTCATACTGAATACCTGATATTAGAAAAAACACTTAATTTTACGATATGACAACAGTCCCCAACCGTACGCCTATTGTATGGTTGGGGACTGTTGTAGTTACCATCTTTTCTTGTATAAGCAGAACATGAAATAAGTTTCTAAGCATTAACTTCATGACCTCCCCTATCTGTGAAAACTAAACCAATACCTTCTATGATATGTCCTACTACAGGAGCTTTGTCAAATTCCTCCTTCGTAGCCCAAGTAGCATTATCAGGCATCAGATCCTTGAATGCGTCCGAAACATCACCTTGACACCAGCAGTTATTTGATGTAACAATGCCTTTCCCTTCGATATTGATATACATTTTTCTTCCACCACATCCAAGGCTGTTCCATCCGCTCGGTACGTTTTCCACCATAGGCTTAAGCACCCAGCTTACACCGTCTATCCTAACCCATCCCGGATCGTCTTTGTGTTTGTCGTACAAGTTTTGCCAAAAAGAGCATTCGTAGCACCATCCCCTGTCTTCCATGACAGTTCTTATCTCACACCTTTCAAATCCATCTGCATCCATCGTGTGCGGAGAATGAGGCTGGTGAGGGGTGCCACATTTTGGACATACGAGTTTTAAATTATTTTTCATATTATTTTACTTTTACGATTTTAATAGAATCTCCGATATTGTATTCTCCTTGGTATCCAACGAATTTTATGATTCTATTATGTTTAAATATTGAAATTCTTTCGTCTTCAGCATAATACATCACACGTCCACCCTGTAAAGGACGTAGATCATATATAACCCATCCGTCATTAACCTGATGATTATTTGAACATGATGATAATACTAATATCATCAATAAAATAAAATACTTCATATTATTTTCAACATAAAAATTTGTAACCTGGTTTTACTGCCTCTGCTTCTTCTCTCGTATCAAACATTAAGGTAGTGACAGCTCCTACGCCTTCGCAAATGTAAGACACTTTCACCCACCACCTAAAAATACCAGAACCGTAATCATCATAGTACGGCTCGGAAAGAATCTCTTCTACATACCCATCTAAATAATTCACGATCTCTCCTCCTTGTTTTTAGATTCTGCCTCTTCGAGTATGCTGATCACCTTATCAACAATATCTGAATCGGATATTTTCTCAATAAAAACATCCATTGCCTTAGTTATGTCATTGGCTTCTTTTTCTTCAAGAGCTATTTCTCCACCGGTAATAGCATCAGATAATGATGTAGATAAGTGTCTTATCTTATCAATGCTCATAAACGTAAATGGATTACCACCCCAGCCACCACCCATTTCTTTCATGATCTGATATCCACCTGAAATAAGTCTGCCTGATGTCATGGCCAAGGAGGATACGATTAGGGACAGTACCGCCGCTTCCGTCCGCTCCTCGGACACGCCCTTCGACCACACGGCTGCCCTTATAGCGCCGGCCAGGTCGTCTATGTATGGCATGAGGCAATCTTCCATCGTTTGTGTTATATCAGCTATAACCTCACTACGCTCTTTATTTATGTAGTAGATAGAAGCATTGTACTTCTTTATCTCTTTGTCCATATCATTTAAAAGACGCTTGATATTGTGCTTATACATAGGACTGGTTTTAATTACTTCCTTTAGCTTAAGAATGTAATTATAAGCCTGGTCGTTTACGAACAACGTCATGGTCTCAACCGTTGAATGAAGCGTGTTAAGACTGTTAAGAATCTTATCGAAATTGTTTATCAAATAAGCTTTCCTGGCTTTTGCCGCGTAATTAATCATCGCATTTAAATTTTAGATTTTCAAGTTCATTCAATTGTTTCTTAGTAGACTCGATTAGGTACGCTCTCCGTTCCTCTGCATGTTTTAAAGCTTCTTCTTTGCTCTCAAAAGCATCCATTCCTATTTCATAAGGAGTGAACCTATCAGGGATGTTGGCTAACAAAAGACCGCCGTACTCTTCTATTTTAGCTTTTACTTTTCTTATTATACCGTCTCTCAGGCACGCATCCGTAACCCATATAAATCTATCACATTCTTCTAATTCCCTTTCGTACAATTCATACCATTTCGGCTTAGGGAATCTTAATGTGAATCTAATTTCGGTATCTTTCTCTAAGACATTAATATCATACGCCTCCGGCCACAGTTCTTTTATACTGTCTTCGTCTTCAGCATACGCCACCAATACAAATGAATTACTAGATTCTGCGCTACACCAATACGGGTATTTTATAGGCCATTTGACTGGACGGTAATCATTGTCACAGTCATCCTTTCTAATGTGAAATCTTGCTCTGATCATATTATTCTACTTTTTTGATTTCGCTCAAATCGTCTTCATACACCAAATAAGATCCTCTTCCAGGTCTTCCTTCTTTATTGGGTGCCTGGATCGTAAATATAACTGTTCCAGTACTCATGATTTGAACGCTCTTGAAGAAACCAACAAGAGATTCTTTCGAACGTTTGTAAAGAACGCTCACTTTATCTCCCTTCTTGAATCCATAAACAGAATCGAAATAATCCTTTTTAATTCTTTCAATATTACTTCTGTGTTTGTCCATTGCTTCAAACTCGTCGTCTAACAGACGAATCATTTGTTCTTTTGTCATTTCTTTTCCTCCTTATTTAATGGTATTAATCCTTTCCCGTGCTTATCATACCACAGCATAGCTATACAATTCCATGCACATTGTGCAAGATGAAAAGCTCCTGTATCTGAGTCTATTCTTTCCCCTTTCATGTATTCCATTAGGTGTCTGGCAGCCGCAGCACGATACCGTTCAAACCCGTTGTCAAGGTTCTGCCATTTATTGGGTCCGTACTTCTTTGCACCAGCATGATAGACTCTTACAATATCCTCAATCTCTTCCATTGGAAGCAAATCCCATCGTAGTTTGTCGTCAATGATGTCATTTTTCACCGATTTGTTTTCTATGGGGTCTTTGGTAAGAATAATATCCATAATATCCGTTTCTATGACGAACGTCTCCCCATTGCAACAAACCTCAGCATATTTATCATTTACTTCTATGTCTGATACTGCCTCCGCTATAGCTCCTTTGACGATTTTAAATTCGGCACTGATTATATCATCTTTTAATATGCGAAAAATAGATCCTTTTGGATAAAGGATATTTTTAGTATTATCATCCATCTTTTCCATTGCTTTATCGTTGTTTTACCTCATTTCGATAGTAATATAATCCATCTTCGTCTTATACCCTATCATTTCTGTTTTTCTCAAAATACTGTCTTACGGCTTCAATCGCCTTATCGTCATCAAAAGCCTCTACAAACCCCTCATAGAATCTATTTCGCTCCATAGAGAACGTATTGCTTCCATCCGGAATGGTTCTGAACACAACTACCTTCTCTCCATCTACGTTCGTTCCTATGATGTTGTTATGGAGAATAATAGAATACCGCCCAGAGTTTTTGTTCTGGACGACACTATGTTCGAGATTGTAGAGTCTAAGTAGTTCTCTTATTTCTTTTACTCCCATATTATTTTAGATTTTCATCGGTTAGACTTAACCGATTGAGGAATAAACTTTTAGCG
>OBDJ01000108.1_pt1 | contig 60007 bp, 47 predicted proteins | sample 1518041 | NCBI WGS metagenome assembly OBDJ01 (sample SAMN01760916, study PRJEB22395) | human gut metagenome
TACCGCAAAGTTTTGATTTGTCGGTCTGTTCGACGAAGGCCGCGAATTGCTCCTGCAGTTCCATAGGAGGTAGAATGAAGTGCTCTTTTCCCAGTGCCGTTGCCGTGATGGCCATCTTTACGCCACTCCCATTAGCCTCGGCTGCATGACGATCTAAAACGGTTTGTAGCAAGTGATTGAAGAAGACACGGTTGTATGCAGACGCTTTAAGACGAATTTTCATTATGGATGGGTGCATAATGCCAAACGGCGCACCTTCGGGAATGATGAATGTTTCTCCTATGGTTCCTCGACAGCTAACAATGATATCCCCGCCTCGAACGGTAAACCGATGTAATTCCTTATACTTTTTCTCGTTTATATATCGGGTGTCGACATCCATAGTCTTCTTTATTGCGTGCTTTTGCTCATATACCATGCAGTACCCTTGGTCAGCTGCAACGAAACACTCGTTTTTTAGACTACTGCCAAAGGGCCCGATGAACATTTCCACCACGTTATCATCCAGCGGAGCTGCTTCAAATCTATCAGCATCACCGAACAGTTCGATAAATCGGGACTTGACGAGCTGATCCAATAAAGCGAGCTGTTTGCGCCTTGCAGCAATTGTGTTGTCAACATGACCGATTGTTTCTGCAATCTGCTCCTGCTCAATAGTGCTGTAAGCTGGAATGCATGTAGCTTCTAACACTTTTTTGCTTATTGCTTTGAATGTAGAACCCGTTCCCTGTGCAATAAGGGAATCGACCTTACTCTGCAATGCATAATACAGGAATTGCTTGCTGCATTTATTGCGAATAGGAGTAAGAGCGGCAAGGCCACGACCTATGCAGCAGCGCTCTACTGCCATGTTCATAGCTCCGATCGGAGCTCTAACAGAAATCAGGATATCTCCGTCCTCTGCAACTTTCACCGGTGCTGAGCACCACACGTGGGTTATGGGGTGCGTTTCACCGAAATCGGCATTTCCTTGGTAAAACGGAAGCCCTTTTCCTTGTGTGTTATACGTTTTAGAATCAGGAGACTGCCCCATATTGAGAGTGCAATACTCCGTTAAAGGCCTCACGATCATGCTGCCACCTCCATCCTACCGCAAAGTTTTGATTTGTCGGTCTGTTCGACGAAGGCCGCGAATTGCTCCTGCAGCTCCAACGGAGGCATCTCAATTGCCAGCGAGCGGAAGTAATCCATCGAAACACGCGGCATTTTTGCGCCCGCTACCTTTTCGGATATGTGCCTTACGAATGCGTCGCTGCGTAGCCAATAACACAAATACGCACGGTTCAATCTGTCTGCCAGTGGACACATCGGTATCATCTCTGAGGTCGCAACACCATCTTCGTCGGGCATGACTACCTTGTTTAAGTACGGGCGAAGCTTGGAGTACAAAACACTCTCTGCTGTAAAATACACTGTGGAGGCATTAATCTCTCCGCTCTGCACTCTGTGCTTAAATAATACGGTGCCAGTTTGCGCTTCTACTGCATCCAAGTTCAGCAACCATACTTCATCTGCCAAATTGCCGCGCTGCGATTTGATCGGTGCAGCTTCCACAATGGACATGGTCTGCCATCCCTTTTGGTTGGATAATGGCTCACCGAACAGTTCGATAAATCGGGATTGGCAATCAGCCAATGTATTTTCTATGGGAAATCTTCACATTGTTCTGATTCACCATTGCGTACTGCATTGTGGTGTCAATTTTGGCATGGCCGAGGAGCCGCTGCACCTGTTCTATCGGCATTCCTTTGTCGATGGCGCGTGTCGCCAGCGTTCTTCGGAACTTATGTGGATGCACCTTTGTGATGCCTAGCTTCCGTCCCAGCTTTCGCAATCGTACTTCCACTCCGCTGATCTCCAGCCTGTTGTATGGACTGAGTAGAGATACAAATAGTGCGGGGTTATCATCACTCCTGCTTTCCAAATAGTTTTTAAGATGGATTTTGGTGCGAGCATCGAAGTATACGGGGCGCTCTTTGCTGCCTTTTCCAAATACTACGCACTCTCTATTCTCAAAATCAATGTCGTCTCGGTTCAGTCTCACCAGCTCTCCAACACGCATTCCCGTGGAGGCGAGCAGATCTATCATCGCCAAATCACGCAAACAACCGCACTGATCGCGCATGGTTTCCAGCGCTTCATCTGTGTATGTCTCCTTTACGGTCTTGTTTGAGCGGATTTTATGGATCCGGCGTACAGGGCTTTTTAATATGTAGTTTTCGTCCTCCAGCCATGTGAAAAAGCTGGACATGATCCTTCGGATGTTATCTATGTTGCCTTTGCTGCACTGTGTTTGCTGCTGGTAATCAGAAAGATATCCTCGCAAATCATCCGTTTGCATGTGTGTAACATGGGAATCAACCGCTGCAAACAGCCTCCGGATTGAGGTTTCATAATACCGCAGTGTTTTTTCACTGCACCCCTCGACCCGCTTTGCTGACAAGAACATATCCAACAATTCGGCATTGGTTTCTTTGTCTGGCTGCTGAGCGCCGTCCTCATTAGAAGTGATTTGGACATTCCAGAGGGCATGCTGCAGAACATTCTGCAGCTGCTCCATCTGGGCGTTATCCAAATAGGGAATCATTTGTCGTGTGATTTCAGAAATAAGTTGGTTTTTCATGCTAGTACACCTCTAAATATATGTTGTGTACCAACATCCTGCACCGGCTCATTTAGCCAAAATACTGTTGCATCAGAGATTTTTTCAGAATCTCCAGTTCCTGCAGTCCTTTCTGCACTGCCAATTTTGATTTGTCGGTCTGTTCGACGAAGGCCGCGAACTGTTCTTGTAGCGCCATTGGGGGGATGCAAATCAATAGTGGAGCTATGTCCTTATTGTTGATCTGCGGGACAGATGATCCATTGTTTAATGTGCCAAGATCAACGGTGTTAAAATACGCCATCAGATACTGCGGCGTTAATCTTCTGCCAGCAGTTACGCCCATGACGTTTAGATCCGCACAAATAGGAATCCTCGTTAGGCGCTTCTTGTTTGTGCCGATCGCTCCACCTCTTTTGGGGAATACCACCGTTCCTACCGGAAATACACCTGTGCCAGCAGTCTGCTCCGAAACAAATCTTGATGATGTTGTGATATACTGCTCGTTCCCGGGATAATTCATGTCACCGACTTTTACATACGGTATTGCCCCGCCTTCATTTTCTCTATCAGCAGGCAGAGACGTTCCGCTTTTCAGAGTGCAACATGCGCCGATGGATGTTTGTTGCCAAGCATAGGGGTTGGCTGTTTGATCACCGAACAGTTCGATAAATCGGGATTTCACGAGATTGTTAATCTCGTCCAATTCCTTTTTCCTCATGGCAATTACCCTGTCAACACTACGCAATACTGCGGAAATTCGCTGCTGCTCGCTCATATCGGGCAGAGGTATTAGTATTTTGCTCAGCTGTTTTGCAGACAAATGCTTTACTGTCACAAACGGCGTGGCATCCTCTATTGCTTTTAGTGCTTGTGGCATATAGTAAAATATGTAATCGCGGTCAACGTCTTCACGTGGGATCAATCTGCATACTCGTTGATTTAAATATGCACGACCACCTTTCCAATAAGCGATATTAAACTCTCCATCCATGCCAATGAGCAGGTCACCATCGTTAACAATGTAGTTTTCTCCAGCGATTTCTGTGGTATACGTTTCCGAATAGCCCCTAACAACATCTCGAATACGAACAAGCGGAACGCCTTCTGCACTGCAGAACTTAGACGAGTCAAAAGGAAATCCATATTGGATTATGCATACCTCGGGTAAAGTTTTCTCCATCATAGCATTTTCCTCAATTCCTTCAGTTCGGCGGAGATACTTTCTTCTAGTTCATCAATCTTATCCATGATCTCTGCGGTAGAGGGGTATTCGACAGCCACATACTCTGTTTTCTTGTATTTGTTTATGGAGAGGTCGTATCCGTTGTCTACGATCTCCTGCTTCGGTACAAAGAAGCTCTGCTCGGTGCGCTCGCGTGTTGCTTCCTGCTCCAGATGGTGGAACCTCTGAATGATATCGGGGATATCGTTATCTGCAATTTCAGAACGCTTATCGTCGAGGCTGAAGCCATCGGCCTTCATGTCATAGAACCATACTTTGTCGGTACCGCCCGCGCCGGTCTTTGTGAATACCAGCACAGCAGTGGAAACACCGGCGTATGGCTTGAATACGCCAGACGGCATTGAGATCACTGCACGGAGCTGGTGGTTTTCAACGAGCTCTTTGCGAATGGATTTATGTGCCGAGGACGATCCAAACAACACGCCATCCGGAACGATGCAAGCGCACTGGCCGCCCTTTTTCAGCATACGCAGAAACAGTGCAAGGAACAGCAGCTCCGTTTTCTTTGTGTTCGTGACCGCTTTCAGATTATCGTGGATGCTCTCTGCGTCGATCGTTCCCTTGAACGGAGGATTTGCCAAGCACATTGTAAAGCGATCGGAAATCTGATTTTGTTTCGACACGCTATCCTTATAATCAATCTCCGGATTGCTGATAGAGTGCAGCATGAGGTTCATTGCAGAAATGCGGAGCATGGTGTAGTCCGTGTCAAACCCCGTAAATGCGGGGCCTGCAAAATGCTGCCATTGCTCGGAGGTCATGGTGTCCTCATAGTTGCGACGGATGTACTCCGACGCAGAAACCAAGAAACCAGCCGTTCCACATGCCGGATCGCAAATAGTATCATCCGGTGTTGGCTGCAGCAACTCGACCATCATCTCTCGAATGTGCTTCGGAGTGCGGAACTGCCCGTTCTGGCCTGCTGTAGCCAGCTTGCCGAGCATGTACTCATACAGGTCGCCCTGCATATCCAATTCTGCGATATCGTGCTCGTAAAGGTCGTCCAATCCCGTGATTATTTTCTGAAGCAGCTGCGGGGTGGGGATGATGAACATCGCATTGCTCATATACCGCGCAAAAGCGGTCGTACTTTCATCTGCCTTGCCGGGTTCGTCTTCGATCTCTACGAGCTCACCCTTTTCATTAAAATCGGGGAGGCGACCATACTTCATGCTTTTAATCGCAGGAAATACCCGCTGGGAGATCACGGCGAAAATCTGACGCGGATCGTCGTTTTTGAATTTGCTCCAACGCATTGATTGGCCGACGGGAGACTGGGGGAAAATCTTTGCCATCTTCTCGCCGGTCATTGTTTCAAATTCCTCGGTCTCCAGTTCCTTTTCATCGAGGGAACGGATGAACATGAGGTATGTAAGCTGCTCGATAACGGTCAGCGGGTTTGCGATGCCGCCAGCCCAAATGTCTGTCCAGATCTTATCGACCTTATTTTTAATTGCTCCTGTAATCATTCCACGTTTCCTCCGACAATATTGTTAATGTGTTCTCTGTACTGTTCGATTACGTTGGGTGGGGAGATAACCTGCATTCTGTTTCCGAACTGTGCCAGCCATCCGAAAAATGGAGGGCTTATCTGCACATGCACAGTTGCCGCGCAGGTGGTTTCGTTCACGGACATCATGGGCGTGTCCTCGCCAAACTTATCAAACACGGGGCCGATAAGCTGCTTGCTGAACTGTATCACAACGTCCTCCAGCTCGCCGCTGAACATTTTGAAAACCTGCTCCGTATACTCTGCCACGCCATCGATCCGGGCTACAGCCTCATCCGACATTACCGATTCTTCTACAACGGTAAGATGATCTATGCGATCAATGCGATAGTTGGCGGTGCTGTCCGGATGCTTGCTGCTGTATGCCATCAGATAGTAGTTGTCCTCATTGAAGATAAGCGCGACCGGCTCCACGTAGTAGCGTTTCTTGCTGCCATCGCTGGCGGTCACATATACACGCTCCGCCTTTTCATTCAAATGGAAGTAGTTGAATTCGATCTTCTTTCTGCGAATGATGGCATCCTCAATGCCGTCCACCGTGTAGAGAATGGCCTCGTTGGTGTGCTTCCGGGTATTGAAGCATACCATGTTTTCTTTTAGCAGTTCCGCTTGGTGTGATCCACCGAGAGCGGCAACCTTTTCTATCAGCTCGGCTGTTTTTTTCTCTGTGATAAAGCTGGCCGCCTGTACCGCATCAATCAGTATTTTTATCTCCGGAACGGTGAGCTCATGCTCCGGAACATAGTAGAACTTTTCCTTATCCTTCAGGTAGCTCATGATCTCGAAGCCATTTTCCTGCATCACTTCGATATCCAAACTCAGCGTCCTGACATTACTGGAAATGCCCATCTCATTCAGCCGTCTGCAGAGCTCGACGCGGGAGATGGGATGTGCTTCATCCGTCTCTTTACGCAGCAGTTCATAAAGCTTCAGCAACTTAATCTTTTGCATATTGGCAGCCATGCTGTGCCTCCTCTTTGAAATGGGTACAATAATACTGATTAAGTATAACACAAAACTTCCGATTTTTCAAGGCTTCCGCGTAATTATATCATTACCTGAACTGGATTTTTCGCAAACATCAGGTTCAAGTCCTGTCTCCTAAACACATTTAGTAGTTGCTTGCAAAGCAAAGAAATTCTATGTGTACACCGGCGTTTTCGAACTGTTTCTGCCGCGGAAAGCAAAAAATCGGGCTCCGTAACAGCCGATCGACCGCTCCAAAGCCCATTTTTCTATGATTCGCCTTGTATTTTGCCCAGAAAGCAAGAAAAAACCTCCCTTGTCTTGGTAGACAAGAGAGGTTTCTTTTATGGTCGAGGTGACAGGATTCGAACCTGCGGCATCCTGCTCCCAAAGCAGGCGCGCTACCACCTGCGCTACACCTCGATATTTTTATATCAACTTTTTTCTTGTATCTCTGTTTTCTTCCCTGCTTTGTCCGCCCTCTTGCGGTTCCCGTAATCTCTTCGGCTCAATAGTGAGCCTCGACATTCCGACCGCTGCACCTAAAAACGTTTGCTTTTTCTGCCACCGGCAGCGCTCACGTTTTTTGCCCAAAGCAGGCGCGCTACCACCTGCGCTACACCTCGATACTGCAATTATCTGAATACAGCTTAAATATTATAGCATAATAAATTCCTCTTGTCAACTGCTTCAATTTGATTTTCATTTATGATTGTTGGGTTATCAATAAGGCTTGCATCCCCACCGTAGATTTTATTCCTTTTATCGGTTTTCGGGTCAATGGTGGATTTATCGAATACAAGCGATTTTTCGCCGTAATTTTCGTGTCCCATATCAGCTTTTGTGACTGCTATTGAGGGCATTGGGAAACCACCAAGCTTTAACGATTTACTTATCTTGTTCGCATAGATATTATGTACAGCTATAAGGTCGTTCTTTTCCTCGACAAGTTCAGAAAGGGAAAATTTTAATTTGCTTTCTGTTTCAGATTGTTCAGTTTCTTCAGAAAGTCCACTTCCGGAAGATTTTCCTCCACTAACACGTTCACCTCGTCCAGTAGATTTTTTGAGCCTATAATATCTGCCGCTTTGAGGACTGAATCTTTTGAATATCTGTCCATCATCAAATTTATTGTTTTGTAATAAAGCCTCGATTTCTCTTTGCGTGTATCCATCTCTTACTCCTTTCGCAATTATAACCGCTGGATCTTCGTTTTCGCTATGAATATTATAATCGTAATTTTCTATCTGATAAACTTCTGTTATTTGAAAGTCAAATCCATCGTCAGATAAATTATAACATACAATCTTAATTTTGTACACATCGTTTTTATTCGTTACACGAATAGCACAATCTTCAATTATTGCACTTGTATCGCCGTTCATAAATGCAGCTGTTGCACGCTTGTATTCTTCTTTTGTCAAAGCGTTTTTTCTGCTTTTGAATATTTCACCCCACCGCTACTCTCCGTATCGGTGTTTTCTTTTACGCTGGTCATCTTAGCATGATTATCAACCGCCGCTGTCAAGGCATCTCTCCACAGTTTTTCGATCTTTTCAAGTGCCTTTACATCTTCGGATATCCGAGAGAAGAAGAACGTGCTGTAAGTGTACTCGATAAAATTTTTCTGAAATAATTCGTGTAAATTTCGGTCATTAAAAAAATAAACCGCATAACAATGCGGTTTAAACGGTATTTGGCTGGGATAGCGGGATTTGAACCCACGAGTGACGGAGTCAAAGTCCGTTGCCTTACCGCTTGGCTATATCCCAGTATAAACAAATGCCGCCGGCACTATAAGCCAGCGCAGGCGGCATTCGTTCTTAATAAATATGGGGTGGGAGATGGGACTCGAACCCACGATCTTCGGGACCACAATCCGACGCGTTAACCAGCTACGCTACACCCACCATAAATGGCACGCCACACAGGATTCGAACCTGTGACCTACCGCTTAGAAGGCGGTTGCTCTATCCAGCTGAGCTAGTGGCGCATGGTCTGCATTTTCATATTTATCAAAATAAATAAGTTTTCACTTTCGTGAAAACTATGGAGCGGGTGATGGGAATCGAACCCACACAACCAGCTTGGAAGGCTGGGATTCTAGCCATTGAACTACACCCGCATATTCATTAACTGCTTTAAAAGCGCTCATCTCATTGACGCTTGTATATTATAACACAATAAAAATGAAATGTCAAGACTTTTTTGAAAATTTTTCGATTTTCTTTTACAGCTTAAAATTGCCGCCATTTTATGACAATAAACGTCCCGTAAAGCAGATACATATTTTATTATTCGCCTCACATCATATCCATCCCTGCCCTTTTAGCAAGGATGGATATGACGTTATCGGCATTTAAATTTCATCGCTTATCAGGCTCTAAAGCCCCTTGGCATCCTTCAGCGTGATACCGTTTTCACCGAGTGCGATCTTATGGTCAAGACCTACAAACTTGCCGTTTTCCTGCCACAGGACCTCCTTTACAAATGCGTACTTTTCTTCGTCCCACGTTGAAAAATCATCAAGCACAAGTCCGCCCGTATCGCCCGAATTGGCATTGTAGCACCAGAACGTGTGGTTAAGATGGTTCTCGCTTATCAGACGGCGCATACAGGTCATCCATTTAAGATTAGGCTCCTTCATAAATCCGCCCCATTCTCCTATAAGAAGCGGTGCGGTATTGTTCTTGTAGATGAAGAACCAGTTGTCCTGCCAGCAGTCACGCATAAGGCTGTCAAAATCATAGTCGCCCTCAAACCACGGCTGCTGATAAACCGTAGGACCATAGTCGTGCGGAGAATACACCAGCTTGTTCTGATATTTTCCGAGATTTACAGGAAAATCCTTTACGCCCCTGAGATTACCGCCCCACCAGTTGAAATAGTAATCATCGTCATTTGTCGAGCTGAAATCCTTGTTGCTCTTAATATCTGTCGGATATATCTCGGTACCCTCTACCATTATAAGCACATTCGGATTCTTGGCAAGTATTCTTGAAGCGGCAGTTTCGGCAACATATTTCCAGTTGTTAGCCGAATCGGAATCGTTCCATATCGCCGCTTTATCCGCTTCATAGGGCTTGCCGTGCGGCTCATTCTTGAGATCGTACGCTATTATCGTATCATTATCCTTATAACGATCCGCCATCCACTCAAGCGCCTTATAATAATCCTCTGCGCTTACCTTGTCGGTATACCAGAGATTCACCGTATGCCCTGAAGCATTTGTTTCTGCGGAATGAATGTCCGGCATAACCTTAATGCCGTTCTCCTCCGCCAGCTTCAGAAAATAATCGAATATCTGAAGGCTGTTCATACTGTTAAGCTCTGTGTTGTAGGCATTGTTGTAGTTTGCCTTGGGATATTCTCCCGCCGCCCACGAATTTATAAGCTCAGCCGACATCGGCACACGGATAAGGTTGAATCCGTGATCGGCAATAGCCTTTACGGACGACTTAAGCTCACTGTTCCATAAGCCGTCAAATGTATTCGTGCCGGTATTATATCCAAACCAGTTCACACCTGTAAGCCACACCTGCTTACCGTCTTTATCAAGGATTTTGTTTCCGTCCGTATGAAGCCAGTCGTCACCCTGTTCGCCGTCCTTGCTCCTTTCAAGCAGTGCGTCAACATCTGCTTTGGAAGTGCCATTACCGTTTGCATTCTGATTATTCTGATTATTCTGATTATTCTGATTATTCTGATTATTCTGATTTACATTTCCCGCTTTAACAACGCACTGCGTTTTGTTAAGCTCTGCCCTGTTTATTTTCAGTTCTTTGTCCGTATTCAGATTACAGCCGATAACCACAGTGGAGCCGGGCTGAATATCCCCGTTATATTCGGCATTTGTCACAGTTACCGTATTTCCGTTTTGGCTGTATGTGCCGTTCCAGCCCTCACAGCCTTTAAGGCCGTCTATTTCAACGACCAGCTCCCAGCCCGAAATTCCGCTGTTTGTATTGTTGGTGATACCTAACTGAACTCCGTAATTCATATTGCCGTCGTCGCCCCACGAATTATCTACGGAATATTGCAGGACAATGCCGTCTTCCGTTACAGTGCCCTGCGAGCTGTCTGTCGAAGTATCGCTCTGCGTGCTTTGGGATAATGATGAGTTTTCGCTGTTATCTGCGGATGTGCCGCTCTGCGATGATGAAGATTCATCGACGGTTTTCCCTCCCGCAAGAATCACTGCGAGCGTTACCGAAAGCCCTATTATCACCGCCGCCATAGCCGCTATAATTACGATAAGCCATTTAGGCACAGCCGTCTTAACGCCGTCTTTTGCCGCTTCGGTTATGCTTTCACTCTCAGCCGATATTTCAGGGCTGTTCTGCTCCGGATTTTCTTCCGTTTGCGAAACATTTGTGTTCTTTTCTTCCATGATATATTTCCTTTCAGATATTTATTCCGTTACGAAAATCTCGTATTCTCCGCCTTCAATTATATCCGACAATCCGTAAACCACACTGCTCAGCACATATTCCCCGTCATTGATATATATTTCTATCAGATTGCTATCGACATAGATTTCGAGCCTGTTCCCCTCTTTCACAACAGGTGTTTTTGCAATAAGCCTGTAATTTTTATCATTTATAAAAACCGCTGTACGATCCGTTATGATAATATCATCTTCACGGCGGATGATATAACCGCCGATATTTATGCTCTCTCCGTTGTTTATCGCTGTTTTCAGCATATATCCCGATTTATGCGAAGGCTTGTCGCTCTTTTTTGAAAAGGCTTTTCTTATGTTCGGGTGAGGTGAAAAATATATGTGATTATTTCTTATGTCAACCACACGAGGTATACACATCATACCTATGCGTTTATTCTCATTATCACCTACCGCTTCGGGCATTCTCGCCCACGCAATAACTACACGTCTGCCGTTTTCGTCCGTATTGCTCTGCGGTGCATACAGGTCTATGCCGTAATCAAAGATACTGTATTCATCGCTCATAGTCATTTTACAGCTTTTTTCGTCAAAATCCGCAAAACAGCATATTGCCGCAGAATCATACGTCATATTATCATCAAGTATTCCGATGGGCGAAAAGATTACTACGCCTTTACCGTTGACTTCAAAATAATCCGGGCATTCCCAGATACAGCCGAATCCTCTTTTTTCGCAATAATTCACATATTCCCAGTTTTCAAGATCTTCACTTTTGAAAAACAGGAATCTTCCGTTATTGTCAAAGGTGCTTCCTACTATCATATACCACGCATCACTGCCACGCCATACCTTAGGATCTCTGGTGTCGGATTCCGAGCCTGAAGTGCTGTCACGCAAAGGTTGAATTATCGTAGTTTTCGCATTGAAATTATCAAAGGTATATCCGTCTTGCGAAACAATCTTCATCTGTGACGCTATAAAGCCGTAATTCAGTGCGCAGTTGATATTTTCGGGATCTTCCTCACGATAATTTATGCCGGTATAAAAAATGTGCATTTTCCCGTCATGCTCGACCGCACTGCCCGAGAAGCATCCGCTCCTGTCATTTTTCTTAGTAGGGTAAAGAGCTATCCCCTTATGCTCCCATGTAACAAGATCGTCACTTACAGCGTGTCCCCAGTGCATTCTGCCCCATACCGGCGCATAGGGAAAATGCTGATAGAACAAATGGTACTTACCTTTATAATATATAAATCCGTTGGGATCGTTTATCCAGTTTGACGGTGATTTCAGATGTATCTTATCCACAAAAAACTCCTTTTCTCATTCGCAAATCAATTTTCCTTACCGTATATTGTCCGATATAACAATTCGCAGAGCCTGCGACAGCTCTGCGAAAGCATTATTGCCTGCTTTATTTTTTAGTAGCGGCATCCTGATTGTCTTTTTTCAGATGCACATCAAGCTGATTATAGGGTATCTCGATACCGTTCGCATCGAACTGCTCCTTGACCGCTTCGTTAAGGTCAAAGTATACCGTCCAGTAGTCCTCAGCCTTTACCCACGGATAACAGGTTATTCTTACAGCGCTCTCGGCAAGCTCGGTTATCCTTATTTTCGGCTCAGGCTCTTTAAGTATAAGCTCGTGAGCGTCTGTGATGCTTTTGAGGCCTTCCATTGCCTTTCTGAAATCGGCGTTGTAAGAAATCGTATAGACCATATCCACACGCCTTATTCCAAGCGCTGTATAGTTGGTGACCTTCTTTGATGTTATCTGCCCGTTGGGATAGAAGATAGCTTTATTATCGTATGAATGAAGCTCGGTGTACCACATATTGATTGCTTCAACCGTACCCTCGACATCATCGACTTTGATGTAATCTCCTATTTTGAACGGCTTTGTGAGCATTATGCTGAATCCGCCCGCTATATTTGAAAGGCTGTCCTGAAGCGCAAGTCCGATGGCAACGCCTGCCGTTCCTATCACAGCTATTATAGAAGTCATCGGAACGCCGAGAACGGCAAGAACAATAGTAGCGAGCAGCGCATAAAGCAGTATTCTGACCAATGAATAAATAAAGCGTGAAACAGTCTTGTCGATAACATCGTGTTTCATACCCCTGCTCATCATTTTCAGCACGAGCTTGGAAATAACTATTCCTACTATCAGTATTATCGCCGCCGCAATCAGCGTAGGCAGATATCCTACAAAAGCGTTTATCATTTGATTGAAAAACGTTTCAGCTTCTTTTATCTGCTCCTGCGCATTCTCAAGCGGATCGGTAGACGTACCGACCGCCTGTGAAAGCAATGAAATATTCAAGAAAACATCTCCGTTCCGATTTTAATCCGCAGTATCCTCTGCCCTCTCGGTTACCTGTATAGATACCTTGTATTCTCCTGTAACCCAGCTTCTGACCTTGGTTCCACGCAACGTGAATTCTGCAGTCACATCTTTAAGCCCTGCGGTAAGCGTAGTTCCCATAAGGTCTATTGTTGCATAAATATCCTTTGACGCAAGCGCCGCTATTTCATCTGCCGGACCCGTAACATTGACGCTGAGTTCGTTTGTAAGAACATCGACATCAAAATTGTCCGGTGCGTTTATAATACGGATATTGTCCTTCTGGACAGTATAGCTGAGGAACGTGTAGTTCTCCGCATCCTCAAAGGAAACCATAGCGGATGTGTTTCCGCTGATATTCTTATATCCTTCGGGTAAAGCTATCGGAAGCGTCAGCTTCTGCAAATACTTGGTCGTAAGCTGACTGAGATCTATCGTTCCTATCTCGAACTTCTCCTGTGAATCAAGCGAATCATCGGGCGAAGAAACAGTGAGCGATTCGGGATAGATGCTGTACTTAAGACTGCTTAAATCAAAGTTTGACGGAACATTCGTAAACTGTACCGTAAGAGGCAGAGTTTTCTGCTTATACAGCGTTATATTCACTGTGTAGCTTTCGTTGTCGTATTTTATATCAGGATTTTCGATTATATCTCCGTTACTGCCAAGCAGAACAATCTGACCTTTTGAAGAAACCGATTCTGAGGTTTCACCTGCAAATACAGAACGTATCTCGACCGATTTCACTGCGTCTATTGCGGTGCTGTCGCCCGTAAGCGTTATAGTCGAAGGCTCAGCGGTAACGCTGTCTATCTTCATACCCGCCGTAGCGGTAATGCCTTCAGCTACAGCCTTCATACTGCCGTCGGAAATACTGAACGTTTTTGATACCGTCTTTTCGACCTTGAGTTTAACACTAAGGCCCTCATCGTCAACCGTACAGCTGTTGTCCTTTACCGGTGTTACGTTAACCTTTACCTTATATTCACCCGGCGCCGTGATAGCCGACAGATCCGCACTGGCTGTGAAATCGCTTGCAGTAAGGTTTCCTACCTCATATCTTTTGCCTGTTACCTGTACGGTTATCTTATCAACATAACTGTTCGTTACGGAAAGCGCATTTTTCGTCATATATTCCGTAGCCTTGACTTCAACCGGAATATCGCTGACGTGAGTCGTGACATCGGGGAATATCTGCATCAAGATTGCAAACCATACAATGATTGCAATAATCAGCGCAAATATAATATTCTTAAGATTCTTTACAAAATTCTGTAAAAAGCTCTTTATCCATTCCTTCATTATTTATCCGCCCCCTGTTCTTTTTTCGCATCGGGTGCGTTTTTCTTATGCTTTTTTAAAGCCTTATCCTTCATCTTCTTTGCTTCGGGCTTTTCGGGAATCAGCTTTGCCGTAAGTAGCTTTCGCAGTGTATCCTTATTGTAAAAGCGTGTAAGACTTCCGTTTTCGGCTATAGATATAGTACCGGTTTCTTCTGAAACAACAACTATCACCGCATCCGAAACCTCGCTCATACCGATAGCCGCTCTGTGACGTGAGCCGAGAGCCTTTGAAATCAGTTCTTCCTTCTGAGGCTTAGGCAGGAAGCATCCTGCGGCATATACCTTGCTGTCACGGATTATCACCGCACCGTCGTGCAGCGGCGTGTTCGGGAAAAATATATTACCGAAAAGCTCGGGGCTTGGCGTTGCGTTGATTATCGTACCGGTGTCTATCTGCTCACCGAGCTTTGTTTCACGCTCGAATACGATAAGTGCGCCCGTAGCGGTCTGCGAAAGCTGTTCGCAAGCCGTACAGACAGCCTCTATACAGTTATGTATGTCGGCGGTCGCCGCATCCGTCTTACTTTCAAAATTAAGAGCCAGCTTTTTCACCTTTGTGGTTCGTCCCATTTTTTCAAGCACACGGCGAAGCTCAGGCTGGAATACAATAAGTATAGCGATAATTCCGACATTGAGGAAGGTTTCTATTATAACCTTCATCGCCTTCAGCTGAAACTGGTTTACAACAAAGAAAAGTATAGCAAGCAGAATTATACCTTTGATAAGCTGCTCCGCCCGTGTTTCCTTGATGATTTTAATGCCTTTATATATGAGATAGGCAAGAAGGAGAATATCAAGATAATCAACAAGTCCCATTGTTGCAAAAACACTCTGTATATTCTCCCAGATATCCTTTAAATACTGGATCAATTTTTCTGCTCCGTTCCTATAACTGCTGTTGCAGCGAATTTCATAGTAAGTTTATATATAATATTGTATCATTAAACGGCGATTATTTCAAGGAGGAGCGGGAAATTTTTTCTTACTTTTCACAAAGATTATCGAAACAACAGATATCCGCTCACAGCGGCACAGCCGCCTTCACCGCACAGATAGCGGAAATACGCCTGCCACATCTTATACATAGCATATTTTTCGTTGCCGGCGGAAAACATTCTTTCAAAGACAGTTATATCGGGTTAGCTTAAGCTGACTCAAAAAATTGTACAGGAAACTAAAAAATTCTGAAAATTTTCACTTTTAGAGGTTTACATTCCGGAACGATTATGATATAATACTAAGTTGAAAGCATACGTCTTGGTATGACCGTATGCAAAAACAAAGGAGGACGATTCCCATGGGAAGACAAAAACTTACTATGGACGGTAACAACGCCGCAGGTCACGTGTCTTATGCGTTTACTGACGTTGCAGCGATTTACCCCATTACACCATCTTCAGTAATGGCTGAAGTAACAGATTCCTGGTCAACAGCCGGAAGAAAGAACATTTTCGGACAGGAAGTAAAGGTAGTAGAAATGCAGTCAGAAGCCGGCGCAGCAGGCGCAGTTCACGGCTCTCTCGCAGCAGGTGCATGTACTACAACTTACACAGCATCACAGGGCTTACTGCTCATGATCCCCAATATGTATAAAATTGCAGGTGAATTACTGCCCAGCGTTATTCATGTTTCCGCTCGTGCTCTTGCAACACACGCACTTTCTATTTTCGGTGATCACAGCGACATTTACGCTTGCCGTCAGACAGGCTATGCTATGCTCTGCTCCACTAACCCTCAGGAAGTTATGGATCTCGGTGCTGTAGCTCACCTTTCAACATACGAGGCAAGAGTTCCTTTCCTTCACTTCTTCGACGGTTTCAGAACATCACACGAAATCCAGAAGATTGAAGTATGGGACTACGAAACACTCGACAAGATGCTCGACCACGAAGCTGTAGACGCTTTCAGAAACAGAGCTCTCAATCCTGAGAAGCCCGTTCTGCACGGCACAGCTCAGAACCCCGACATCTTCTTCCAGGCAAGAGAAGCAAGCAACAAGTACTATGAAGCTACACCCGCTATCGTACAGAAGTACATGGACAAGGTAAACGCTGAGATCGGTACAGATTACAAGCTGTTCAACTACTACGGTGCTCCCGATGCTGAGCAGGTAATCATTGCTATGGGCTCTGTTTGCGATACTATCGAAGAAACAATCGACTATATGTTAGCTCAGGGCAAGAAGGTTGGTCTTGTTAAGGTTAGACTTTACAGACCCTTCAGCGTTGACGCTTTCGTATCTGCTATTCCCGAAACTGTTAAGAAGATTACAGTTCTTGACAGAACAAAGGAACCCGGCGCACTCGGCGAACCCTTATACCTCGACGTTGTTGCAGCTCTCAAGCAGGCAGGCAAGTTCCAGGATGTACCCGTATTCACAGGTCGTTACGGTCTTGGTTCTAAGGATACTAACCCCGCTCAGATCATTGCAGTATACAACAACACAGAAAAGCCCAGGTTCACAATCGGTATCGAGGATGACGTTACAGGTCTTTCACTGCCCATCGGTGAGAACCCCAACACAACTCCCGAAGGCACAACCTGCTGTAAGTTCTGGGGTCTTGGTTCAGACGGTACTGTCGGTGCTAACAAGAACTCTATCAAGATTATCGGTGACCACACAGATATGTATGCTCAGGCATACTTCGCATACGACTCAAAGAAGTCGGGCGGTGTTACGATTTCTCACCTTCGTTTCGGTAAGTCTCCTATCAAGTCAACTTACTTTGTAAACAAGGCTAACTTCGTAGCTTGCCACAACCCCTCATACATCGACAAGTACGATATGGTTGAGGACGTTGTACCCGGCGGTTCATTCCTGCTCAACTGCCAGTGGACAGTTGACGAGCTTGACGAGAAGCTCCCCGCTCCCGTTAAGGCATACATTGCTAAGAACAACATCAACTTCTACATCATCAACGCTATCAAGGTAGCTAAGGATATCGGTCTTGGCAACAAGACAAATACTGTATTACAGTCTGCATTCTTCTCAATCGCTAACATCATCCCTGCTGAGGATGCTATCGAATATATGAAGAAGGCTGCTTACAAGTCATTCGCTAAGAAGGGTGACGACATTGTTAAAATGAACTACGCCGCAATCGAAAAGGGCGCAGGCGAGGTTATCAAGGTTGATGTTCCTGCATCTTGGGCTGACGCTGAGGGTACACTTCCCGTTCACACAGCTACAGGTGACAGAAAGGATCTCGTTGATTTCGTTAACAATATCCTTATCCCCGTTAACGCTCAGAGAGGCGACAAGCTCCCTGTATCTACATTCGTAGGCATGGCTGACGGTACATTCCCCCAGGGCTCTGCAGCTTATGAGAAGCGTGGTATCGCAGTAGACGTTCCCGAGTGGATTCCCGAGAACTGTATCGAATGTAACCAGTGTTCATTCGTTTGTCCTCACGCAGTTATCCGTCCCGTAATTCTTTCCGAAGAAGAAGCTGCTAAGGCTCCTGCAGGTGCAAAGATGAAGGACGCTATGGGTCTTCCCGGCATGAAGTTTGCTATGGTAACTTCTGTTCTCGACTGCACAGGCTGCGGCGTTTGCGCACAGGTTTGCCCCTCTAAGAACAAGGCACTCGTTATGAAGTCACTTGATTCTCAGATGAACGAACAGCCCATGTTCGACTACGCTGTTAAGGAAGTAGCCGACAAGCCCGAGGTTCACGAGAAGTTCAAGGAAACAACAGTTAAGGGTTCACAGTTCAAGCAGCCCCTGCTCGAATTCTCAGGCGCTTGCGCAGGCTGTGGTGAAACTCCTTACGCTAAGCTCATCACACAGCTCTTCGGCGACAGAATGTACATTGCCAACGCTACAGGCTGTTCATCAATTTGGGGTGGCTCTGCTCCCTCAACTCCTTATACAGTAAATAAGGAAGGCAAGGGTCCCGCTTGGGGCAACTCACTGTTCGAGGATAATGCTGAGTACGGTCTCGGTATGTTCATCGCTCAGGATACATTAAGACACAGAGCACAGGGTCAGTTAAAGGCAATTGCTGAAAAGACTGAAAACGCTGACGTTAAGGCTAAGATCGACACATACTTCGAAACAGCTAACGACGGTAAGGCAAACGCTGCTGCTACAAAGGATCTCGTTGCTGCTCTTGAAGCTCTTGATTGCGACTGCGCTGAAAAGAATGCAGTTCTCAAAGCTAAGAACTACCTCGCTAAGAAGTCCAACTGGATATTCGGCGGCGACGGCTGGGCATACGACATCGGTTACGGCGGTGTTGACCACGTTCTCGCATCAGGCAAGAATGTAAATGTATTCGTATTCGATACAGAAGTTTACTCCAACACAGGCGGACAGGCTTCAAAGGCTACAAACATCGGTGCAGTTGCACAGTTCGCAGCAGCCGGTAAGGACGTTAAGAAGAAGGATCTCTCCGGTATCGCTATGAAGTACGGTTATGTATATGTTGCTCAGGTTTCAATGGGTGCAGATATGAACCAGTGCTTAAAGGCAATCGCAGAAGCTGAAGCATATGACGGTCCTTCACTGGTTATCGCTTATGCTCCTTGTATCAACCACGGTATCAAGGGCGGCCTTACAATCGCTCAGAAGGTAGAAAAGGAAGCTGTACAGGCAGGTTACTGGCATCTGTTCAGATTCAACCCCGCTGCTCCTGCAGGAACAAATCCGTTCACTCTCGACAGCAAGGCTCCTACAGGCGATTACAAGGAATTCATGATGAGAGAAGTTCGTTACAACTCTCTTATGCGTGCTAACCCCGAAAGAGCTAACGTACTGTTCGATAAGGCTGTTGCTAACTCCAAGAAGCGTTACGAGGATCTCGTAGGCCTTGTTGAATACTACAAGAAGGAATACTGCGGCGAATAATCCGCACGAAATAATCTAAAAGCCCAAAAATTTTGAATAGTCGGAATAGAATAGGTTTTTACGCCCCTCCGGGAAAACCGGAGGGGTTATTTTTCGACTTGTATACTTTTGCTTTTAATTATTAACAAGCAGTAACTATTCAAAATTTTATCAGATTTTACTTTTTTTATATACTATTTTAAATCGGAAATTCCCCTGAAATGCCGAGATTATATCTGATGTGAAGCTTCCCCGTCATAATCGGCGATATTCGGGAATACAATCAATATATAAAACGTACAGGCACCCACGTCTGTGCTTGATGAAAAGGAACAAGTCAGTATGGAAATATTAGAGTGGATAAACGAAAATATAGTATGGGGCATACCGGTGCTTATACTATTTGCAGGTTCGGGAATTATCTTCACAATAAGAACCAGATGCTTGCAGGTGCTGCACTTCCCTACTATAATAAAGCGTACACTCCTTACAAAACAGCCTGAGGCTGACGGAAAGAAGGTTTCGCCTTTCAGAACCCTTACCGCCGCACTCGGTGCAACAGTAGGAACAGGAAATATTATCGCAATAGGAAGCGCTATTGCTTTTGGCGGTGCAGGTGCAATATTCTGGATGTGGATCTCCGCACTTCTCGGTATGGCTACCAGCTTTGCCGAAAACTATCTCGGCGCAAAATACAGAACCGTGCAATCGGACGGTCTTACGGGCGGCGTACCTTTTGCCTACATAAAAAAAGCCTTCGGCGGCAAAAAGCTCGGTGCGTTCTTTGCGGGAATGTTCGCTGTCTGCTGTATAGGTGCCAGCTTCGGTATAGGCAATATGGCTCAGGTGAATTCCGCTTCGATGGCGCTTCAGAACTGTCTTGGAGTGCCTCTGTGGGTATCGGGAATCCTCTGTGCCGCAGTAATTGCCGCAATAGCACCCGGAGGCATACACCGCCTCAGTAAAGTTACATCGTGGGTAATTCCGATAGCCGCAGGCGGTTATCTGCTCGGCTGTTTTGCTGTAATTATAATGAACATTGAAAATGTTCCTTCTGTATTCGCGCGCATTTTCACAGAAGCCTTTTCATTCAAGGCTGTAGGCGGAGGAACTGTCGGTGTTGTAATGCTCGAGGCTATGAAGTGGGGCGTAAAACGTGGCGTATTCTCAAACGAAGCCGGTCTTGGCTCCTCAGTAATGATTAATGCAAACTCAAGCGCCGACAAGCACCATACGCAAGGTATGTGGGCAATGCTTTCGGTTTTCATTGATACTATCATTATCTGCACTATGACAGCACTCTGCATTCTTTCAAGCGGTGCAGATCAGAAATCAAGCGTTGGTTTTGATATGGCGCTGATAGCATTCCAGGACGGACTCGGTGACTTTGCCGGTGCATTCCTCAGTATCGCAACGTTCATCTTTGCGATAACCACCGTTACAGGCTGGTGGATATACGGCAGAAGCTGTTTCGTTTACCTTTTCACAAAGAAGTGGGTAGGCGTATATCTTGCAATTTTCATTGTTACCGCTTTCGTGGGAGCAGTGATTCAGGCGACAGTCGTATGGGACGTATCCGATCTTTTCAACGGCCTTATGGCAATACCGAACCTTCTTGCGATAATACTGCTTCGCAAGGAAGTCAAAGCTGACATTTAATTCCTTTAAAATCAGTAGATATTAAAATAGTAAAATTAAAAGCACAAGGTGTGCGTTGACTATACTTACTTTGTTTTATACAGCCGGATTCGGGAGTTTTAGATGCTGTAAAATAAAGACGGTTATATAACGCTTACTTTGTGCAATTTTTTTGCTGTTTTTGCAATTTCGCTATTGACCTATTGCAAAAAATAGTTTATAATAGTAAATGGGGAACAAGGTACGATGAACCGTATCAGTAATTCCCTACCGAATGACTTTCATCAGCACAAGCTGATAAAATAAAGAAAAGGAGAACAATCGGTTATGACAAAGAATCAGAATGTTTTAAAGTGGGTTGATGAAATGAAAGCCCTCACACAGCCCGACAAGGTTGTATGGATCGATGGCAGCGAGGAGCAGCTCAAGGCGCTTCGTGACGAGGCTATCGCAACAGGCGAGATGATTGAGCTCAACCAGGAAAAGCTCCCCGGCTGCTTATATCACAGAACAGCTGAAAACGACGTTGCCCGTGTAGAAGACAGAACATTCATCTGCTCAAGAGAGAAAGAGAATGCAGGTCCTACAAACAACTGGATGGATCCTAAGGAAATGTACGCTAAGCTGACAAAGCTCTACGACGGCGTTATGAAGGGTCGTACAATGTACGTTATCCCCTACTCAATGGGACCTATCGGCTCGCCTATCGCTAAGGTTGGTGTTGAGCTGACAGACTCTATCTATGTTGTACTCAACATGGACATTATGACAAGAATGGGTGCACAGGCTTTCAAGAACCTGCCCGATGACTCCAACGACTTCGTAAGATGCCTTCACTCAAAGGCTGACGTTGATCCCGAAAAGAGATACATCGTTCAGTTCCCCGAAGACAACACAATCTGGTCTATCAACTCAGCTTACGGCGGTAACGTACTGCTCGGCAAGAAGTGCTTCGCACTCCGTATCGCTTCTTACCAGGGCTGGAAGGAAGGCTGGATGGCTGAACATATGCTTATCCTCGGCGTTAAGAAGCCCGATGGCGACATCAAGTATATCACAGCAGCATTCCCCTCAGCTTGCGGTAAAACAAACCTCGCTATGCTTATTCCTCCCGAGGGATACAAGAAGGCAGGCTATGAAGTATTCACAGTAGGTGACGATATTGCTTGGATGAAGCAGGGTCCCGATGGCAGACTTTACGCTATCAACCCCGAGAACGGCTTCTTCGGCGTTGCTCCCGGTACAAACGCAAAGAGCAACTACAACGCACTTGCATCTACAAGAAAAAATACAATCTTCACAAACGTTGCTATCAACAATGATGATATGACAGCTTGGTGGGAAGGTCTTGACAAGAATCCTCCCGAGAATGCAACAGACTGGAAGGGCAACAAGGTTAACGGTAAGGAATACACAGCAGCAGGCAACAAGCTCGCTCATCCTAACTCACGTTTCACAGCTCCCGCTCAGAACTGCCCCTGCATTTCACCTGAGTTCAACAACCCCCAGGGTGTTCCGATCTCAGCTATCATCTTCGGCGGCAGACGTGCAGCTACAACTCCTCTGGTTTACCAGTCATTCAGCTGGCAGCACGGCACATATGTAGGCTCTGCAGTTTCTTCTGAAACAACAGCAGCTGCTACAGGTGCAGTAGGCGTACTCCGTCACGATCCTATGGCTATGAAGCCCTTCTGCGGCTACCACATGGCTGATTACTGGGCACACTGGCTCGAAATGGGCAAGAAGCTCGGTGACAAGGCTCCTAAGATTTTCAACGTTAACTGGTTCAAGCAGGATGAGAACGGCAACTTCATCTGGCCCGGTTTCGGCGACAACATGAGAGTTCTCGACTGGATCATCAAGAGATGTGAAGGCACAATCGACGCTGAAAAGACTCCTATCGGCTACCTTCCTAAGAAGGGTGACATCAACCTCAAGGGTATCGAGGACGAGGTTACATCAGAAGTTGAAGACAAGCTGCTCGCAGTTGACAGAGACCTTTGGAAGAAGGAAGTAGAAGAGATGAAGGAATTCTACAAGCAGTTCGGTGACAAGCTCCCCGACGGCTTAAAGCAGGAACTCGCTGATCTCGAAGCAAGACTTGGCTAATCCATAACCGAATAAACTCCGATCCCCTGTTAAGCGATTAACAGGGGATTTTCTTATGCTTCATACGCTCCTAGCTGATATGACAGGGCAAATACCGCACTGCTGTCACGGCATTATATACGGCAAAACGGCACCGGAAGATTTCCGATGCCGTTTCTGTATAAAATATATTAACCCAAAATTGTCTTATTCCTTTACACCACCGAGTGAAACACCGGCGATGATGAATTTCGATAAGCAGAAATAAACGATGATAACAGGTATGATTGCTATGAAAATGAACATATAAACCTGACCCATATCAAACTTTAAGAAGTCTGCTGAACGAAGCTGTGCAATCATGATAGGCATTGTCTTCTTTGTTGATGTATCAATAATCAACGCAGGAAGGAAGTAGTTGTTCCATGATGCAACGAAGCTGAATATTGCCTGTACTGCAAGAGCAGGCTTCAGCATAGGAAGAACGATCGTGTTGAATGTTCTGAATTCGCCCGAACCGTCTATTCTTGCCGCCTCGATAATATCAATCGGAAGCGAGCTCTTCATGTACTGAATCATGAAGAAGAACACCGCAGGAGCCGCAATAGCAGGAACTATAAGAGGAATATATGTATCTCTGAGTCCCCAATCGGTACACATACTGAAGAAACCGAGTGCAGAAACCTGTGTAGGAATCGTCATGATAAGTAATATGAAGTTAAAGATAAATTTCTTACCCTTGAAGTCATATACATGAATTGCATACGCTGTCATTGCCGAGAAATAAATCGATAATATTGCTGTACACGTTGCGATAATCAAGCTGTTGATAACACCGTTTACTACAGGTATCGTTGTGTTTGAAATCGCACTCTGGAAGTTCTTGATAAATTGGTTTCCCGGCAGGAACGAGAAGCCGGACATAATATCGTAATGTGAACGGCTTGCGTTAACAAGCAGGATGTAGAAGAAGAACAAACACAGGATTGAGAAGAAGATAAGAACGATATAACAAACTATTCTGTGAATAATAAGCGTAGGCTTTACCTTCATATCCGGATCTGTTCTGTTCTGCTGAAGTGCTGAGGTATGTTCAAGTACCTTATCCTTTTTTGCCATGATACTTACTTACCTCCTTTTTTTGACTTCTTGTTGCTTCTGTCAGCAGCGAAGAAGTAGTAAACAACCAGGCTTAGTGCCGCACATACAAGGAATATAATTACTGAAAGCGCACCTGCCATACCATAGTTCTTAGATGTACCGATCTGTTCGTTCAGATACATAATAAGCGTCTTGGTGGTATTATTCGGGCTTCCCTGACCGTTAGTAAGAATCTGCGGTACATCGAACATCTGAAGACCGCCGATCAGCGATGTGATCATAACGTATACGAGTATAGGTCTGATAAGAGGAAGTGTTATCTTCCAGAATATCTGTGAGCTGCTTGCACCGTCGATTTCAGCAGCCTCAATAACAGATTCATTGATACCCATCATTGCCGCCATCAGCAGAATTGTCGTGTTACCGAACCACATAATGAAGTTCATAATCGCTACAAGTCCCATTGTACTGCCCGTATAGCTGAGGAATCTGAATGCCTCGCCGCCGGTAGTGTGCTTGATAAGCTCGTTGATAGGACCGATATCGGAGAATATTGAGAATATCAGCATTGCAAATGCAGATGCCATGATAAGGTTAGGCATATACATTACAGTTTTGAAGAATCCAAGACATCTTAAACGAAGTCTTACATTAGTGAACCAGTAAGCAAAAAGTAATGAAATGATTATCTGCGGAACAAATCCCAGTACCCACATGATAAGAGTATTCCATGTGAGCGCAAGTATATTGTTACCTGAGCTCATATCAAAAATTGCCACAAAGTTATCAAATCCTACAAACTCCGGTCCTATCCATTTAAGACCCGACTTGAAGTATTTGAACATACTGTAATAGAAAGTCTGAATAAGCGGCCAAGCCTGGAAAACAAGGAAAACTACTGTGAACGGGAGCATGAATATGTAGCCCCATTTTTTATATTTCCCGATTTGTCCTTTTCTGGCTTTTACCGGCGCACTTCCTGCGTTAGCTGCCTGAGCCATAAAAACACTCCTTATAAAAATCTCGGTATATTCTCCATCTTGAGCAGTCAAGTATGTTAATAAGGCGGAAGCATCCGCAATTCGCCCCATTAACATACTTGACTGCGAATTCACAGAACCCGCAGTCAAGATGAAGGTCAATATTGTTTAAGCCACAAAGCCTTGATTATGCGTTAGCGGGCTTCTTGAGCTCAGGATACTTAACAATAGCAGCCTCGTAGAAGTTCTTGAGTGCTGTATCCTTATCAACAGTACCGTCGAAGTATTCCTTGAACTTAGCCTGGAATGTCTCGTTAAGACCTTGGTCATAGATAGAAATCTTGCTCATGTCGATCTTGGGAGCTGTTTCAACGAACAGAGCGATGTGGTTCTGACCGCCTAAGAAGGCTGACTTGAAGTCAGAAGCAGCGAGTGCCTTCATTGCAGCTTCGTTGTTGTAGTAGTCCTGTGTATCCTTTGTGAACTGAAGACCGAAGTCCTTGTCGCAGCAGAATGCTCTCATAACATCGCCAACTAATGTAGCGTTATCTGTGCCCTTTGCAGCAGCGAGCCAAGAACCGCCCCAGAAGTAAGCCTGAGGACCGTAGCAAACTGCCCAGTCACCGTAACCGCCGTTACCTACTTCGAGCTTACCGCCGTCAGCTTCCTTAACTGCAAGTGAGTTACCTGCAAGTGTGAAGTTGATGCCCCATGTTGAGTAGAAGAAGCCGAATACCTTACCTTCGGGACCCTGGTCAGCAGCCCAAGCATCAGTCCAAAGAGATGTCTTGTTGTTGTAACCCTTGTCTGTGTATGTCTTAGTCTGGTCAACCCACTTCATGATGTTGGCGTCAACGATGATTTCTTTGTTTTCGTTTACCCAAGAAGCTGAAACGTTGTTTGAGAAGGTTCTGTATGCATCATCATAACCTGAGAGCATCTTGTAACCCTTATCAGCAGCCTTAGCAGCTACTTCGTCAAACTTTGTCCAGTCAGCGAGAGCTTCCTGTACCTTATCGGGATCATCTGTACCGAGAACGTCCTTAGCAATTGAACGTCTGTAAGCATACAGACCGGGAGTTGCCTGCCATGAAACACCCTTCAGTAACTTTGCATCATCCTGAGTTGTGCAAACGTCCTTTGTATACTGATACATACCTGAAAGATCTTCGTCAGTAAGACCGAGTGACTTAACATCAAGTGTGTACTCTGAGTTAACATACTTGAGAGCGTAGTCAGCTTCGAATAAGAACATATCGATCTTGTCGTCAGCAGATGCAGCTTCGTTCTTGGGAAGGTCTTCATCGAGCTTGTTCTGATAAGCGTTGTTAGCATTTTCAGTGATCTTGAAGTTTACTGTAACGCCTTCGGGCATCTTATCCTTTAAGTACTTCTCAAAGTAGTTCTTGAACTCTTCGTTCCATACAGCGATGTTAAGAGTCTTGCCTTCGCCTTCCTTAAGTGTGAACTTATCGGAAGTTCCTGCGTTGCTTGAATCATCAGTCTTGCTTGAGTCTTCAGTCTTGCTTGAGTTTTCAGTCTTGCTCGAATCTGTTGTAGAAGATCCTGCTGAGCTTGTAGCGTTGCTTGAGCAGCCTGCTACTGCGCCCAGAATTGATGCAGATGCTAATACAGCTGCTAAAATTCTTTTCTTCATTGGTAATTCCTCCAGAAGTATTCATTGTTGTGAATAGCTATCGCTTTCACTGCCTGACCTTACGGCCTCATTAAAGAGGAGCCGTAAACAATCCCCGGTAAGAACAGGCTTCCGGTTGAAGCTCCTGTGACATAACGGTATATACTGCCGTATATGTAACAATGGATAATTCACTAAAAAGACCTGTAGCTTGTCAAAAGTTTTGTTCACTTTTTCCTCGTTGACATAATCATATCACAGATTTCACAAATTTGCAAGCATTTTAAGCCCGTAGTTGTGTTTTTTTACCGTAAACGATTACAAAAAATGTTTTTTTTGCACTTTTCCGTCATCATGCACAAAAATCTGTTACATTTTTGTAACAATTCGGTCGCAACTTGATTACTGATTTTCCCTGTTTTCCGCTCTGTAATCGGAAATTCTTCAATTATAACGTCGTGTAAACGTTTTTATGCTAATTTAGCTCACAAAAAGTTTGTAAAGTAATTAATGTACATATAGCACAAAAACAAAGCGCCACTATTGTTGAAAAAGCACAATTTAAGAGATTTTCTGCTTTAGCACTTGAATTTGTTATTAAAATAAGGTAAAATGATATAGTAACAAGTACGGAGGGAAAGCATGAGATCTATGAATAAAATACAGCTTACAACAGCTTTGATAAGCCTCGGTAAATTTTCATATATGTCTTTTTCTACGCCGTATTATAAGAATAAGTGTATTTTTTAAGCTGTGCAATTGGATTACACAGCTTTATTTATTTTCTGAAAGGATGTTCGTAAATGAAAAAAGTAGCTATAGTAATGGGCAGCGATTCCGATCTGCCTATCGTAAAAAAAGCGGCTCAGGTGCTTAAGGACTTCGGAGTTCCTACAGAGCTTCGTGTTCTCTCCGCTCACCGTTGCGCCGCAGAGGTTTCCGAGTTTGCAAGAAATGCCGAGAAGAACGGCACAGGCGTTATCATTGCCGCCGCAGGCAAAGCCGCTCACCTTGCCGGAGCTATCGCAGGTCAGACTCCCCTGCCGGTTATCGGCATCCCGATAAAAGCAAGCGCACTTGAGGGCATAGACGCACTTCTGTCTACAGTACAGATGCCCGCCGGAGTTCCCGTTGCTACAGTAGCTATTGACGGTGCGGCAAATGCGGCATTCCTCGCCGTACAGATCCTTGCGGTATCAGACGATGCCCTTATGGAAAAGATGAAGGCATACCGTGCAGCACAGACCGCAAAGGTTCTTGAGGCTGACAAAAAAATGGAGCAGGTACTTGCCGAGCTTTGATCGGTGTACTATATATAATGTAATCAATAAATACGGCACAGCCGCTGAAGAAAGGATAAACAAAATGGAAAAGAAAGAACAGCTTTACGAAGGAAAGGCAAAGAAGGTATTTGCAACCGATGATCCCGACCTTGTTATCGTATCCTACAAGGATGATGCAACAGCATTCAACGGCCTCAAGAAAGGCACTATCTCAGGTAAGGGCGTTATCAACAACAAAATGACGAACTATATGTTCGGTCTGCTTGAAAAAGCAGGTGTTCCCACTCACCTTGTTAAAGAGCTGAACGACAGAGAAACACTCGTTAAAAAGGTTTCTATCGTTCCTCTCGAAGTAATCGTAAGAAACGTAGCCGCAGGCAGCTTCTCGAAGAAGCTCGGCATCGAGGAAGGTACAAAGCTCCTCTGCCCCACGCTTGAATTCAGCTACAAGAATGACGATCTGGGCGATCCTTTCATCAACGACTACTATGCGCTTGCACTCGGTCTTGCAACAAAGGAAGAAATCGACCTTATCTCAAAGTACGCTTTCAAGGTAAATGAATTTATGCTTGACTTCTTCAAGAAGCTCAACATCGACCTTATCGACTTCAAGATTGAATTCGGTAAGACCTCAGACGGCACAATAATTCTTGCTGACGAGATTTCTCCCGATACTTGCCGTTTCTGGGACAGCACAACACACGAGAAGCTCGACAAGGATCGTTTCCGTCGTGATATGGGCGGTGTTGAGGACGCTTACGCTGAAATAATGAAGCGTCTTATGGGCAAATAATCACAACAATTGAAAAGAATCTAACAGGAAAAGGCAGGATAATATATGGGTGGATTTTTCGGTGCGGCGTCAAACAACGACTGCATAACCGATGTTTTCTTCGGAACAGACTATCACTCCCACCTCGGAACACGCAGAGGCGGTATGACCGCATACAGCCCCGACAGAGGCTTTCAGCGTGCTATCCACAGTATTGAAAACTCACCGTTCAGAACAAAGTTTGAACAGGACGCTACGGATATGAGGGGAAAGCTGTGTATCGGCTGTATCAGCGATACCGACCCTCAGCCCCTGCTGGTGCGTTCAAAGCTCGGTATTTATTCGATATGCAGTGTCGGCATAATCAGAAACGCCGAACAGCTTTCAACCGAACTGCTCGAGAGCGGCTGTGCAAACTTTGAAACAATGAGCAGCGGAAGTATAAACTCCGGCTCGCTCATCGGTGCGCTTATCGCACAGAAGGACAATTTCACCGATGGTATAAGATATGCCCAGAGCAAGATTGACGGTACAATGTCCCTTATCATTCTTACAAAGGACGGAATTATCGCCGCAAGGGATCAGTACGGCAGACTTCCTATCATTGTAGGAAAAAGGAGCGACGGATACTGCGTATCCCTCGAATCATTCGCATTCCAGAAGCTCGGCTACAGCACATATAAAGAGCTTCGTCCCGGCGAAATAGATATGATAACTGCGGACGGCTGTGAAGTGCTGAGCGACGGCGATGAAAGCAAAATGCATATATGCTCGTTCATGTGGACATATTACGGCTATCCGAATGCGGTATATGAGGGTGTGACCGTTGAAACGATGCGTACACGCAACGGCGAGATTATGGCGGAGAACGATATAAAGAACGGCAAGCTGCCCGACGTTGACTATGTATGCGGTATTCCGGATTCGGGCGTACCTCACGCAATAGGCTACGCAAACAGGAGCGGTATCCCGTTCGCACGTCCTTTTATCAAGTACACTCCCACATGGCCCAGAAGCTTTATGCCTACCAACCAGACAATGAGAAATCAGGTAGCTAAAATGAAGCTGATTCCGGTCCACGAGCTTATTGAGGGTAAAAAACTGCTGTTCGTTGACGACAGCATAGTAAGAGGAACTCAGATGAGAGAAACAGTAGAGTTCCTTTATGAGAACGGTGCTAAGGAAGTACACATGCGCAGCGCCTGTCCTCCGATAATGTACGGTTGTAAGTATCTCAACTTCTCCCGCAGCACATCGGAGATGGAGCTGATTGCAAGACAGATAATTGATGAGGCCGAGGGTGCAGATGGTATCAGATTTATCGACGAGTACAGTGACACAAATACAGAGCGTGGAAAGAAACTGCGTGACGAAATATGCCGCAGACTAAAGCTGACATCGCTTGAATTCCAGTCGCTTGACGGAACTGTACGGGCAATAGGCAAGCCACAGTGTGAGCTTTGCACTTATTGCTGGGACGGAAAGGAATGACTCCATTGACAAGCGGTTTGCATGAAGAATGCGGCGTGTTCGGCGTTTTCGCAAAAGAAAAGACCAACGTTGCCGCAACAACATATTACGGATTATTCGCATTACAGCACAGAGGACAGGAAAGCTGCGGCATCGTTGTGAACGATGACGGCGTTTTCAACTCCTACAAGGACACCGGACTTGTGAACGATGTGTTCACTCCCGAGCGACTTGACGGACTTGGACAGGGCAATATGGCGGTAGGTCATGTGCGTTACGGCACGACCGGAGCAAATGCACGTCTTAATGCCCAGCCTATTCTGGTAAATCATTATAAAGGAAGAATGGCTCTCGCCCATAACGGAAACCTTGTAAACACTTACGAGTTACGTCACGAGCTTGAAAAGCAAGGCTCTATCTTCCATACGACAAGCGACACAGAAGTTATAAGCTACCTTGTAACAAAGGAACGGCTTGAAGCTCCGTCTATAGAGGAGGCTCTCAACCGTGCGATGAATAAGATAAACGGCGCATATTCACTCGTTATCATGTCGCCTGCAAAGCTGATTGCCGCCCGTGACGAGAACGGCTTCAGACCGCTCTGCTACGGCATAACAAACGAGGGAACATATATAGTTGCCTCCGAAAGCTGCGCTCTTGACTCGGTCGGCGCTAAGTTCGTAAGAGATCTGCTCCCCGGCGAGATTGTTGTATTCGATGAAAACGGAGTACGCTCCATAAAAGATCATTGCGGCAAGCGTCCGCATACTTTGTGCGTTTTTGAATATATCTACTTCGCACGTCCCGACTCGGTCATAGAGGGTGCATCCGTTCACGAAGCAAGACTTCGTGCAGGCGCATTCTTAGCGCTTGAGCATCCCGTGCAAGCGGATATAGTAATCGGCGTTCCCGATTCCGGTATAGATGCCGCCATAGGCTATTCTCCCCAGTCGGGTATTCCCTACGGCATCGGCTTCATCAAGAACAAATACATCGGCAGAACCTTTATTTCGCCCGGTCAATCGTCAAGAGAAGACAAGGTGCGTATAAAGCTGAACGCTGTTGCCAGTGTCGTAAAAGGCAAACGTGTCGTTCTTATAGACGATTCTATAGTAAGAGGCACCACAAGCGGCAGGATTGTAAAATTACTGCGTGATGCGGGAGCCACCGAGGTTCATATGAGAGTATCCGCTCCCCCGTTCCTCAATCCCTGCTACTACGGTACCGACATAGATTCGAGGGAACACCTTATCGCTTGTCATCATTCGATAAAAGAGATCAGCGACATAATAGGCACAGATTCGCTCGGCTATCTGAGCGTGGAAAACGCAAAGAAGCTTGCGGTACACGCAAACGGCTGTGAATGCGGTTATTGCACCGCTTGTTTCAGCGGAGAATATCCCACGAATATTCCCACGGAAATGCACAAGGATAAATTCGACAGGAAAATCAGCGAAAGCAAAGAAAAAACCACCACATAAGGACATCAGTCCCCAAACGGAAGGAATTATTATTATGAAGAACAGTTTTTCAGAAAGCTATAAAGCAGCAGGCGTTGACGTTACCGCAGGCTACGAAGGTGTTCGTCTGATGAAAAAGGACGTTGAACGCACCAATATCCCCGGTGTACTTACAGGCATAGGCGGATTCGGCGGTCTGTTCCAGCTTGATATTGCAGATATGAAAGAACCCGTACTCGTTTCGGGTACAGACGGTGTCGGCACAAAGCTCAAGCTCGCAATGCTGATGGATAAGCACGATACGATCGGTATAGATGCGGTCGCTATGTGCGTAAACGACATAATCTGCTGCGGTGCAAAGCCTCTTTATTTCCTTGACTATATTGCTATAGGCAAGAACGTACCTGAGAAGGTAGCCGCTATAGTAAAGGGTGTTGCTGACGGCTGTGTACAGTCAGGCTGTGCGCTTATAGGCGGTGAAACCGCTGAGCATCCCGGAATGATGCCCGAAGACGAATATGACATCGCAGGCTATTCAACAGGTGTCGTTGACAAGTCGAAGATAATCGACAACAGCACCGTAAAGGAAGGCGACATCATAATCGGCCTTGCTTCCACAGGCGTTCATTCAAACGGCTTCTCTCTTGTAAGAAAGGTGTTCAACATAAACAGCAAGGAAGTTCTCGATGAAGTCCTCCCCACAGGAAAAACTCTCGGCGAAACGCTCCTTACACCTACAAAGATATATGTAAAGCCCATTTTGGAGCTTATCTCAAAGAAGAACGTAAAGGCTATCTCGCATATTACAGGCGGCGGCTTCAACGAGAACGTTCCCCGTTCACTCCCCGACGGCTTTACAGCAAAGATTACAAAGCACAGCTACGAAGTGCCTTATATCTTCAAGCACTTACAGGAAGTCGGAAACATCTCCGAACACGATATGTACAATACTTTCAATATGGGTATCGGTATGACCGTTGTAGTTGACAAGGACGATGCCGATGAAGCTGTACAGATACTCAGAAACGCAGGCGTTGAAAGCTACTGCATCGGTGAAATAATCAAGGGTGACGAGGGCATCATAATTGAGTAATATGAAAAATATCGTTGTACTTGTATCGGGCGGCGGAACTAACCTGCAGGCGCTTATCGACGCTGAAAAGTCCGAGGGACTCGGCGGAGGTAAAATCACCTGCGTTATTGCGTCAAAGCCCGATGCCTACGCACTGACAAGAGCCGCAGATAACGGCATAAAGACAAGAGTGCTCGCAAGACGTGACTATGCCGATGTTGCCGCTTACAGCAAGGCTATGGCTGACGCTTTAAAGGAAGAGCAGGCTGACCTTGTTATCTACGCAGGCTTTATGACAATACTTGACGAGCAGGTATGCGATGCGTTCAGGTATAAGATGATAAACGTTCACCCCGCCCTTATCCCCTCTTTCTGCGGAAAGGGCTACTACGGACTTCACGTTCACGAGGAAGCACTTAAAAAGGGCGTAAAGGTAACAGGTGCTACCGTTCATTTTGTAACAGCGGAATGTGACGCAGGACCTATCATTCTGCAAAAGGCAGTTGAGGTCAGAAACGGCGACACCCCTGAAATTCTTCAGAAACGTGTTATGGAGCAGGCAGAGTGGAAGATTCTCCCCCGTGCCGCACGTCTTTTCTGTGAAGGAAAGATAACCGTAAAGGACGGCATAACTATAGTGGAGGAATAATGAACGAAGAAAAATTCAGCGGTAAAGCAGAAATATACGACAAGTACCGTCCCACATACCCTACGGCACTGATTAACGTTCTTTATAATGAAATACACGGAGATGAAAACAGCCGTGTTGCCGATATCGGCGCAGGAACGGGCATATTTACAAAGGCACTTCTCGGAAAATTCCGCAATGTAACAGCAGTTGAGCCAAACGGCGATATGTATTCGGTGCTGAGAGCAAATCTGCCGGATATCACGGCTGTACAAAACAGTGCCGAAAACACAGGATTGCCGCAAAGTTCTTTTGACCTAATCACCACAGCGCAGGCATTTCACTGGTTTGATAAGGATATGTTCAGAAATGAATGTAAACGTATACTGAAACCGAACGGAAAACTTGCTGTTATATGGAACAGACGTGTGCGGAATGATTTTTGGGCAAGGCGTGACGAGATCTTTACAAGGTACTGCGAAACATTCCACACAGGGCACGTCTTTGTCGGACATAACGGCGTTGATGAGGACAAAGAGGGCGACAAATTCTTCAAAGAAGTATATTTGGGCGACTGCAAGGTTTTCACATACGATAACCCGTTTCTTATGACAAAGGAACAGTTTATCGGAGATACGCTGTCACGTTCACACGCACCGAAAAGCAGTGACGGCAATTACAGGGAATTTTTATCGGAGCTTGAAAAAGCGTTTGACGAATTTGTAACGGACGGTCATGTGACCGTGTTATATCAGACGGTGTGCTATCTCGGCACGCTGTAATCAACAGGAGGCTATATGGAAGTTTTAACACTTGAAAAAGAGCTTAACTCTCTTGCTTATCACGGCAGAGGCATCGTGATAGGAAAATCCGCAGACGGCACAAAAGCGGTAATCGCCTACTTTATTATGGGCAGAAGCGAAAACAGCCGTAACAGAATTTTTGTAGAGGACGGCGAGGGCATCAGAACACAGGCTTTCGATGAAAGCAAGATGGAAGATCCCCACCTCATCATTTATGCACCCGTAAGAGTTCTCGGCAACAAGACGATAGTTACAAACGGCGACCAGACCGACACTATCTATGAGCTTATGGATAAGCAGATGACATTCGAGCAGGCTCTCAGAACAAGAGAATTTGAAGATGACAAGCCCAACTACACACCGAGAATTTCCGGTATAGTCCACCTTGACAACGGCGATATGAATTTCGCAATGTCTATCTTGAAGAGCGCAGACGGCGACGGCTCATCATGTCAGAGATACACCTACGCTTACAGCAATCCCTTAAACGGCAAGGGCAAATTCATTCACACCTACAAGTGTGACGGCAACCCCCTGCCGAGCTACGAAGGCGAGCCTAAAACAGTGGTTATTCCCGATACGGATATAGACACGTTCACATCAATGGTATGGGAAAACCTCAATGCAGACAACAAGGTTTCACTCTTTACACGTTATATCGACATTGCCACAGGCAAGTACGAATCACGCATAATCAATAAAAACAAGTAAGCGAAAGGAACTTTACTACAATGAACGAACTTCAGTTAAAGTACGGCTGCAACCCCAATCAGAAGCCGTCAAGAATATTCATGGAAAACGGCAATTCACTTCCTATCGAAGTGCTTAATGGCAAGCCCGGTTATATAAACTTCATGGACGCCTTCAACGGCTGGCAGCTGGTAAGCGAGCTTAAGAAGGCTACGGGCCTTCCCTCCGCAACATCATTCAAGCACGTTTCACCCGCAGGCGCCGCTGTAGGACTTCCCCTCACAGACACGCTCAAGAAGATATACTGGGTAGACGATCTCGGCGAGCTGTCACCCCTTGCCTGCGCTTATGCAAGAGCAAGAGGCGCTGACAGAATGTCATCATACGGCGACTTTATCGCTCTGTCGGACAAGTGCGATGTTTCAACGGCAAAGATAATACAGCGTGAAGTTTCCGACGGTGTTATCGCTCCCGATTACGATCCCGAAGCGCTTGAAATTCTCAAGTCAAAGAAAAAGGGCAACTACAATATAATCAAGATCGACCCCGAGTACGTTCCTGAGCCTATCGAGCGTAAGCAGGTTTTCGGCGTTACTTTCGAGCAGGGCAGAAACGAGCTGGTTATTGACGATAAGCTGTTCTCAAACATTGTGACCGAGAATAAGAATATACCCGAGAGTGCAAAGATAGATCTTGCAATAGCAATGATTACATTAAAGTACACTCAGTCAAACTCCGTAGCTTACACTTGTGGCGGTCAGGCTATCGGTATCGGCGCAGGTCAGCAGTCAAGAATTCACTGCACACGCCTTGCAGGTACAAAGGCTGACAACTGGTACTTAAGACAGTCGCCTCAGGTTATGGGCTTACAGTTTGTAGATAACATAAGACGTGCCGACAGAGATAACGCTATCGACCTTTACATCGGTGAAGATTATATGGACGTTCTCGCAGACGGCGCATGGGAAAACATCTTCAAGGTAAAGCCCGCCGTATTCACGACAGAAGAAAAGAAAGCTTGGCTTGCAACAATGAAGGGCGTAGCGCTTGGCTCAGACGCATTCTTCCCCTTCGGTGACAACATTGAAAGAGCGCACAGAAGCGGTGTAGAATACATAGCACAGCCCGGCGGCTCTATCCGTGACGATAATGTTATCGACACCTGCAACAAGTACGGTATCGCAATGGCATTCACGGGAATCAGACTTTTCCACCACTGATAAGCTCAGTAAACGGGCGGCACGTCCTGTCGATAAACCTATATATTTTTTGAAAATGGGTGTTTAGCGTTGCTTGCTATGTTGGTTTTGCATCGTGCAAAACTTTTGGCAAGCAACCAAAGCGTCCTTGCTTTGGGCGTAGCCCCAAGCGGGGTGAGGGCGGCAGCCCCACACTCAGCCCCGGCACGGATGCCGGGCGTGTATGCCCAAAGGCTCTGCACGATGCAGAGCCAACAAAGCATACACAGTCCTTCACCAAGGGGAAGGGGTTAGGGTTAGAGAGTTTGCTCTATTTTTAAAAAATAAACTTTTTCTACAAACTGAAACGGGCGGCACGTCCGCCCGTTATTTTTGAATTCCGATAAAGGTATCACTATGCATTTTACTTACACAGATAAAGACATCCTTGACGGCAGATTTGAATTCAGGCAGAGCGGCACGTTTCGGGTACTGTCTGCGTTTGCACATTTGAAAATAATCATATCGTGTATAATCGAAGCGATGATTGCCCCGTATACTCTCAACGTATTATTTAACGGAGGCGCAGCATCAAATAACACATCAATCATAATAATCAAAATTGCTCTCGCTGTAATTCTGCCGATACTGCCGATATGGTATATACTCATAGTTGCAGGCGGCGAACAGCAGTACAGCTACTACGCCGATGAACGTCTTATGCGTATAGCAAGCAAACGCCATACCTATATTTTCAGGTACTCGGACATAGAAAACGTGACCTACAAGCCTATGACCTTGTTTACAAAGCAAAAAGGCTATACTGTTACTGTTACGACAAAAAATACCACGCTGTTCTTCCGTTATATCATGCCGTCATGCGCAGAATTTTTTACCATAGAGTCCACACCGTTCTATATTCTTCAACATCCGCCGTTAAAAGCGGAAGAAAGGAAAGACCGATGAAAAAAGCACTATTATTGATTTGCGCCGCATCAATTCTTGCAGGAATGTGCGGTTGCTCCAAAACGATTGAAAATCCCCCTTACTTCACTCCAAAAAATCAGACCACATCATCAACGACCCCGGTTCCCCAGACAGTGACACCTCAGACCACCGCAGTAACTACTGCGGCAACATCAACGCAAACAACAAAAGCGGAAACAACGACCGCAAAGCCCGAAACCTCGAACACGTCTACAGACAAGTCCGAAACAAAAAAACCGTCCCCTGCCCCTGCAAAGTATACCCCTGTAGGAAGTCTTGTCAAACATAAAGTAAACAAATTCTCTCTGATGTACGATGACGGAGTATACTTCAATACCGGCATCAGCGAATATGAAGAAGATAAAAACGAGCTTTATCTTGTACATTATTCCGATGACAGCGAGGTCACATCTAATATCGTTGCTATGTGCAGTGATGAGGACGAAGATACTAAAGGCAGAACGGTAGCCGAGATCGGCGAGGAATTTATGAGCTATTACGCCGTCGGTGATAATGTCGATTCATCGACCAAGAGTATGATAAAAATAGGCAACACCGATGCATTTTACGCAACTGTAAAATCTTCGGACGGAGATTTTTCGGTTGCCGCAACACAGCACATATATTTTGCCCGCCACGGCAATAAAGTGTACACATTGATAGCACTGCACCTTGACGATAACGAAAAAGCTGTCACAAAGGCGCTTGAATACACGCTCGGGTCAATGTCATTCGACAATTCGTTAAACACATGACAGCAGAGTCAAAGTCATTATCTGCCTCATTGACCGCTCCGAAGCTGCCTGATAATCTTTTTACGGTAACAGATATTGATGCCGAGCTTTCAAAAGTGCGTGATGACGAATCGGATTTTATTGCGGCAGATTTTTCGAGGCTGATATGTGCCGAAACCGATTTTTCAGCCATCTGTTTCAGAAACTGCCTGTTTCACGGATGTCGCTTTACAGCCTGCGATTTTACCGGATGCACTTTTATAGATTGCGTTTTCAAGGGCTGCGATATTTCAAACAGCGATTTTTCCGAAAGCTATTTCAAAGCCTGCTCGTTCATCTCCTGTAAAGCGGTCGGAACAGCTTTCAAATACTCGTTTTATAAAAATGTCAGCTTTGACGGCGGCAGCTTTGAGCTGTCAGATTTTCAGCGTTCAAAACTGCAATCGGTAGCTGTGACAGATACCGACTTCTCCTCCGCTCTGTTTTCTTCTTGTGAGATAAAACAGACGGAGCTTAAAAACGTTACGCTGGCAAGGTCTGTGTTTTTCGGCACGAAGCTTGCAGGGCTTGACTTCACCTCCTGTAATATTGAAGGTCTTACCGTTTCCGATACGGGAGCGGAGCTTAAAGGCGCAAAGGTCGATGTGTGGCAGGCGGCAATGTTCGCAAAGTTGCTTGGCCTTATCATCGAATAATGAATAAATCAAAAGAAAGAAAGGTATTTTTAACATGAACGTACTTGTAATAGGCGGAGGCGGCAGAGAACACGCCATAATAACAGCCCTTGCAAAATCTAAGAAGGTAGACAAGCTGTATGCCGCACCCGGCAACGGCGGTATCTCGAAATATGCCGAGTGCTTTAATGTAAAGGCAACCGATATTGACGGCTGTGTTGAGCTTGCAAAGAAGCTCAGACCCGACTATGTATTCGTAGCCCCCGACGATCCGCTGGTTATGGGTATGGTGGACAAGCTCAACGCAGAGGGCTTCAAGACCTTCGGACCCAGAGCAAATGCCGCTATTCTTGAGGGCAGTAAGGTTTTCTCAAAGGCTCTGATGAAGAAGTACAACATTCCCACTGCGGCTTACGAAACCTTCACGGACGCAGACGAGGCTATAGCATATATCAAAAAGCAGAACAGCTTCCCTGCCGTTATCAAGTGTGACGGTCTTGCTCTCGGCAAGGGCGTTATAATCGCAAAGGACGAGCAGGAGGCAGAAAATGCAGTACGTTCAATGCTCCTTGACGGAAAATTCGGCAAATCCGGCAGTGAAATAGTTGTCGAGGAATTTATGACAGGCCCCGAGGTAACCGTTCTTGCGTTCACAGACGGCAAGACAGTAAAGCCTATGATAAGTTCTATGGATCACAAGCGTGCTTATGACAACGATGAGGGTCTTAACACAGGCGGAATGGGTACGATAGCGCCCAACCCCCTCTACACCCCAGATAAACAGCAGGAATGTATGGAAAAGATATTCCTGCCTACTATAAAGGCTATGGCGGCTGAGGGCAGACCGTTCAAGGGTTGCCTTTACTTCGGTCTTATGCTGACCCCGAACGGTGCTAAGGTAATTGAGTACAACTGCCGCTTCGGTGATCCCGAAACACAGGTGGTTCTCCCCCTGCTTGAAACGGATATTATGGATATAATCGAAGCTGTCTGGGAAGAAAAACTCGATACGCTTGACATCAAGTGGAGCGATAAATCGTGCGCCTGCGTTGTAATGGCAAGCGGCGGTTATCCGGAAAAGTACGAAACAGGCAAGGTGATAAGCGGACTTGACGAAAACGGTCAGTGCGAGGGTGCATTCGTTTACCACGCAGGCACAAAGCTGGAGGACGGAAAGTTCCTTACGGCAGGAGGACGTGTTCTCGGCATTACCGCTTACGGCGATACATTAAAGGAAGCACTTGACACAGCTTATAAGGCAGTGGATACAATTAGCTTTGAAAAGGCACATTACCGCCACGATATAGGAAAAAAAGCTCTTTCCGCTTTAAAATAATTCCCGAAAACACTTGCATTTCATTTCCTTTTATGTTATAATAGCATTTGCGTGTTAGAATAATTTTGGGTTTGTACGATAAACAGATCTCGGACATACCCGTATTCCTATAAGGAGGACATATAAATGGGAATATTAGAAATAATCAGTGCTATTGTTCTGATTGTTGCCTGTGTTTTCATAGTACTCGTGGTACTTATGCAGGATACAAAGCAGGGTATGTCGCAGACGATCACAGGCGGTAGTGCAGACAACTATTATCAGAGAAATTCAGGCCGTTCAAACGAGGCTAAGCTGAACAGACTTACAAAGATTGCCGCAGTGATTTTCTTTGTTGTGGCTCTCGTTGTTAACTTCATCGTTATGTACAGCGGTAACTTCAACAAGTCGAATAATTCTTCGACAACAAGCTCCGCAACATCATCTGTAACATCTTCCGTTACAAGTGACGATTCGTCAGCTTCATCGGCATCTTCCGATGCTTCATCGACAGATTCTTCTGTAACATCTTCAGACGCTTCTTCTGCTGATTCCTCAGTAGCCGAGTCTTCATCTGAAACAAGCACAGAAACATCTGCAGAATAATTAATGCTTTTAAAAGCTGTCGCACTGCGGCAGCTTTTTTTGTATATGCCTGATTGTTCCGGCAACGTTCACCGGATATAAGTAAATGCTGATCTGTTGAAAAAAACGCCCTGTTATGATACAATATAATCAATGATTATTAAAGGCAACACCGCATAATTAACGGCTTTCGCCTTTGCCGCACGCTTGCTTGCATATTTTCCGCCATCTTGCGCAAATTTTGCTTGACAGGCGCCAGCCTGCCCGCACTCAATTTATACAATCTGACAAAAAATCTGACTGCACAATCGCACGACAATAATTATGCGGTATAGCCTTAAACAAAACTTACTCGAGGGGACAACAAATGTAAAAATGCATCGCCATTTGCGGTTTTGCTTTTTCAGCATTCCTTCTCATCTGTATGGTTATAAACTTATTTAAGGGGCATATCGTAGCCGCTGTATGTAGTCTTGGAGCGTGTTTCTTGTTTTTTGCTCTGTCTTTATTAACTTATAAAAAAGGCAAAGACAGCAACCCGTAAATCAATCCTTGCAAATTATCCGACATCAGATTTCACACAAAATCTTATACGCTCTAAGGCTGTTCTAAGCTAACCGCACTATAATATCAATATCATAAAGGACGGTGATATTATGAAGCTCCTGTTTGCAGAAGATGAGGTCAGTATGGCTGAGGCTGTAACCGACATTCTGACCTATCATAATTATACGGTAGACACGGTTTATGACGGTGCCGACGCTCTTGATTATGCAAGAGCCGAACAGTATGACGGGATAATTCTTGATATAATGATGCCGAAAAAGAGCGGCTTAGAGGTACTTAAAACACTAAGGAGCGAGGGGAACACCACTCCCATTCTCCTGCTTACCGCAAAGGCTGAGGTAGAGGACAGGATAGCGGGGCTTGATATGGGTGCAGACGATTACCTTCCGAAGCCGTTTGTAATGGGCGAGCTTCTTTCCCGTGTCAGAGCAATGCTCCGCAGGAAAGACAGGTTCACACCCGATATAATGACATTCGGCAATGTGTCGCTCAATCTCAGCAGCTGCGAGCTTAAAGGACCGTTGCAGTCTATTGTCCTGCCCAAGATAGAATACAAGCTGATGGAGCTTCTTATGCTCAACAAGGGCATCTATCTTTCCACTGAGGATATTCTCGTAAAGGTCTGGGGCTATGAGAGCGATGCAGAGAGTGGCGCAGTATGGGTATATATATCCTATGTAAGAAAACGTCTTGCCGCTATCGGTGCGGATATTGAAATCCGAGCCAAGCGCAGTGTTGGCTATACTCTTGCAAAGATCGGGGATGCTGACTGATGGTAAAACAGCTGCAGAAAAAGTTTATCATATCCGCTATGCTGGCGGTAACAATTCTGCTTGTCGTGCTCATCGGCGGAATAAACGTTTTCAATTATCTCACCACCAGTGGCGATAACGACAGGCTTATGGAAATGCTCTGCTACAGCTTTGAAACCTCAACAAAGTGGAATGCAGATACAACCGACAATACTCAGCCCCCGCAAAGTATAAACGGCACTCAGCAAAATACAGCCGCCGACATATCCGGCAGTCAGAATAATCCCGATTTTCCGCCGCAGGACAACGGCACTAAACCGCCCGACGATAAAAAGAACAACGGCTTTGGCAGACACGATAAAAACGCAGTGGATTCTGCACGCTATGCCGCAGTTGCGATTGACAAAAACGGCAATATCATAAGGACGGATGTAACTCATATATCCTCGCTTACCGAGGAAGAAGCGGCCGCTATTACCGAAGCACTTAAAAATACCGCTGCGGGAACAGGCACATACAGCGGCTTTCAGTACAGGATAAGCGAAACTAAGCGTGCTGAAGGAAAGGTTATCATCCTGCTTGACAACGGTATGCAGATAAGCTCCTTCTTTACCGTACTGTTTATATCGGTCGGTGCAGGCATATTCGGCTGGCTTATGATGCTGCTGCTCGTAATTCTTCTTTCCCGCAAAACTATCGCCCCTGTTGCACGAAGCATTGAAAAGCAAAAGCAGTTTGTTACAAACGCAGGTCACGAAATAAAGACGCCGCTTGCCATTATCCTTGCCAATACAGATGCAATGGAGCTTCACAACGGCGAAAACAAGTGGAGCAAGAATATCCGTGCGCAGACGCTCAGACTCAGCGGACTTATGCAGAATCTGCTGATGCTTGCCAAAATGGATGAAAGCTCAACAAAGCTCCCGATGTGCGAATTCGATATAAGCACTGCGGCAGAAGATACCGTCGGCGCATTTATAGAGCCTGCCGCCCTCAAAGGCATAATGATTGAACAGGACATCAAAAAAGGCATCAGGCTCAGCGGCAACCGTGACAGTATAGTACAGCTTATGACGGTACTGCTTGACAATGCGGTCAAATATACCGAAAGCGGAGGTGTCATAAGGGCTGAGCTTTACGGCAGCGAAAAGAACATAACTCTCAGCATCGCCAACACCTGCGAGCCTATAGACCACCCCGAAAAGCTGTTCGACCGCTTTTATCGGGGCGACAGCGCAAGAACGCAGAAAAACGGCGGCTACGGCATAGGCTTATCAGTAGCTCAGGCAATAGCCGAACTCCACAAAGGCTCGATAACTGCTGAAAATGTATCTGCCTCCGCCTCAGAATCCCGCACCGACACCACAGATAAACAAAACACCAATATGCTTATGTTCACGGTTAAAATATAAAACAACGGTTTGCAGGCGGCTGAATCGGGTCAGCTATCTGCAAACCGTTTTATCTTTAAAGTGTCTGATGTATCCCTTACAGCAATCGACCCCATTATGAAGATGTATCTCCGCTCGTTATAAATCCAACAATTCCCGTTTTGCCTATTCATTCTGATGTCGCTTTTAAATAAACAATTAATTTTGTAATTGAAATCACAATGCCGTATTGTAAAGTAATCAGCAACGAAGCCATCCACGCAGACATAGCAGGATGAGATTGTTGCCAGAAGCCATTCCATTCACCCGTAAATACAAACATATATAAGGCAGGCGGAGAATAAACCGCAAACAACAGATACATAACCGGAATTGAAAACAACAACTGTTTTACATTTAAATCAAGGTACTTTATCACAATTATTGTCGGTATGCATATAATCAATAATTGTATCAATATATGCACTATAAATCCAAGCCAAGACGGATTGGAAAAAGAAAGAAACAGATTCGCCAAATAATTCACGATTACGCCGTTGTATAAAACTGTCAAACCCCATATAAAAAGAGATAATAATACAAAATTGCATTTTTTCAACAATTCCATTTAATTTGCCTCCTTTGCTGTGGTGCAGCAAATTATTTGTGAGTGCGAAGCGCATAATCGGTTTCTGCAATCAATTCCGACTATACGGATTTGACTATCCGGATTCTTTGCACCGCATTTAAACTCAATCAAGTATCTCAATAGAACTTATTTCATCGGTCCTATAATAATAACCGTTTGTAAACCCTATTGTTGCTACGCCTTCGTCGCTATCATCTTCGCTTTCGTACAGAATAGCCGTTTCGATATGAACTGCGCCGTTTGTTTCCGTCAGCTTGACTTTGTGAAACTGAGCATTGTATAGCGTTAATGAATCAACCATTATTTTTTATTTTCTTTCAGTGGTGCCGCAGGTACAAGATGTGTTCCGTTTTTTGAGTAATGTATCGTTCCCCACCGTTTTACCGCCCTTCAAATTTACGCTATCATTAAGCGCAAAACTCTCATATATTATTTTTCAGGCTCAGACCCCTCATCAAGATAGCACCTGTAGTGAACACTATAATCATATCTGATTACCGGATTTTTCCTCAAGCCGAACTTAGCCTTTATATCGTCAATCAACGAGACGTCTATGTTAGGATTCATATATATTATAGGTTTCCCTTTGTTAGAAAGCTCAACTCTGCCTCTTGGATAATAATTATATGGTTTGTTGCAGCCTTTCGGCTTGACATCCGCCCATAGTCGTTTATGATTATAAGTCGCTCCCGATTTAGCCAGCCCGTTGTATGTATCTACAGTTCCAAACGGATAAGCAAACAACTCATCCTCTATCACCCAGAAAACTCCTGTGGAAGATTCTTCAGAAACGCCGTTGACACACACCGACTCTTGAATATATCGTTTCATAAACCGCTCCATAAACCCACTTAGTAACACCTTTAGCACATCACATTTTACTACCCTATAAATTTACACTACTCTCAAACCAAGCCCCCACTCCCCCGTTACCTCTCGCCGTTTTACTACCCTATAAATTTACACTACTCTCAAACATATGGGCTTTGACAGCAACGAAGTAGCCGGTTTTACTACCCTATAAATTTACACTACTCTCAAACCACCGATACGGATGTCTATATCAGACGCTGGTTTTACTACCCTATAAATTTACACTACTCTCAAACATAAGAAAAGATGAAACAAATCATTTATATGTTTTACTACCCTATAAATTTACACTACTCTCAAACTGCGTGGACTCCAACATATCCGGCAATCGAGTTTTACTACCCTATAAATTTACACTACTCTCAAACCTTTGTAGTACAGCAATCCCTCGCTGATGCGTTTTACTACCCTATAAATTTACACTACTCTCAAACGTAGTGTCAGGCGGTACTTCCTTCTCGACCGTTTTACTACCCTATAAATTTACACTACTCTCAAACTTGTTGTATCCATTCTTGCCAAGGTCGGCAGTTTTACTACCCTATAAATTTACACTACTCTCAAACCAAGTACGGGTATAGTAACAATCGCACCCGGTTTTACTACCCTATAAATTTACACTACTCTCAAACAGTTTCCCGCCCCGTCATATCTGTACTTTTGTTTTACTACCCTATAAATTTACACTACTCTCAAACAGTGTACAAGACATTTCACCCTTTATGGGGGGTTTTACTACCCTATAAATTTACACTACTCTCAAACCGTGTTTGCCATAATGTTATTGCCTTTATAGTTTTACTACCCTATAAATTTACACTACTCTCAAACGGACAAGACTGTAACAATGAGCATGACAGTGTTTTACTACCCTATAAATTTACACTACTCTCAAACCAACGCTAAGGGCATTGTTGAAGTGTATCAGTTTTACTACCCTATAAATTTACACTACTCTCAAACCGCAACGAGCATAATGGGCGCATCAGGGTAGTTTTACTACCCTATAAATTTACACTACTCTCAAACCTTGCCGTTGATGTCAACGCTGGACAGCAAGTTTTACTACCCTATAAATTTACACTACTCTCAAACCAAAGCCCTTAGCGAGTGTCACTCAACAGCGTTTTACTACCCTATAAATTTACACTACTCTCAAACGAAGAGCGCGAATATAATGAGGATGGCGAGGTTTTACTACCCTATAAATTTACACTACTCTCAAACATAGAGAGGGGGGTGTAATTATCAGATATCGTTTTACTACCCTATAAATTTACACTACTCTCAAACAGGTCTGTATCAAATCTTCCAAAAGTGCAAGTTTTACTACCCTATAAATTTACACTACTCTCAAACTCGGTTTCCCGATAACAGAGCCTTGCACTTGTTTTACTACCCTATAAATTTACACTACTCTCAAACCGGCTTCTTCCGTACTGCCAAAAACAAAAGTTTTACTACCCTATAAATTTACACTACTCTCAAACAACACATTAAGGGTATGGACAAGAGAATTTGTTTTACTACCCTATAAATTTACACTACTCTCAAACCTCAAATTTGGAAAAGCGACACTACTCGCCGTGTATCTACAGGGTAGAAACTATCATTATAATATCACATTTTCTATTATGAGTCAATTATATAACGCACAAATCATCATCAATAACTACTCTTTTTTCGAATCTTGTTTTTCCCTTGTCGGACGATTCGATACACAAGAGTGGTATTCCGTGCTCAATAACAGATTCAAACAGCTTTTCTGCTTTTTGCAAAGAAAGACAGCTGCGAAGATTCACGCATATAAACACCGTTTTACCGGCATACTCGGTCATTGCAAGAAAAAACTCCAAAAGCTTTTCCTCCAAAGTATCATAGCTGTCCACAAATTTAAGTCCGAACATTTTTAACAAAGGCGTAACATCGCATATCTCATCCGTAACAAATTCTCCTTCTGCATACTGTGCCAACTCAGAAATGTACCTCTCTGTCGCAGACAGCATTTCGTTTGTTCTGATAAACATGTCTTCGTTAACAGAGCATTTTTTCAAATGCGCATACAATTTGGAAATGAGCTCCTTACGGTTCATTTCAAACGGCACAAATTCCGTTATCATCGTTGCTTGTTTAGCAAATGATATTAGTTTTGCGTTGCACGATATAACAGAAAATCCTGTTTCTCCTTCTATCTGATCGTTTATATCATTCAGAACCGTGTAAAAGAAATCCGGATGTTCAATTATCAACGTCAGGACTTTATCCTCCGAGTCAACATATAATTCAATTTGCGAATAGGCAAACGTCATAAAATCACCAGCCTTTCGTCGCTGTCTATAACATCGGATACAAATTCGCCTGTAATATATTCCATATCCGCAAATTGTTTTTCCGTTATACACAGCAAAGACACAATACCCGCCGGAGGACTGTTACGTTTGATTCCGTCGGATATCAGTCTTGCCGCTGTGCGATTCAATGCCATACGGCAGTAAACCGATTCCTGAAACATCATAAAACCGCTTTTGATCAGATATTTTCTGAATTTTGTGTATTCCCGGCGTTCCTCTGTGGTCGTAACCGGCAAATCAAAAAGTACAAGTAATCTCATATATCTGTAACTCATTTTATCTCCGTTTTTAAATTCCGAACACGATAAAATCTTATCAGCGAAACATCGTTCTCCTCTATTGCGTCAAATACACTTCTGCAATAAATTTTAACGGCATTTGTAACATACTGCTCAGTATTATTGATTATTACGCTTTCATTCAATATTCCTATGATCTCACGTTTCTGCTCTGAGGTAAAAATGCGGTAGTTCTTTTCTCTGACAAAACGATCTATCAGCGTTCTGAACGGCTCCATCAGATCAGAGGCAAGATTAAAATTATTGAACATATTATCGTGGAACAATCCAAGCTGTGTAATATATCCGTTAGATGTAATCTCACGATTGAATGCGGAAAGTATTATGCTGTATCCGTAGTTGAGTGCGGAATTAATTACATTATCAGCGTTTCTTGAAAACTCTTTTCCGAAAAGCGCATTGAAATATACTTTTGCGGCATGACCCTCCCTGTTGGTTTCATCGCCGAGTTCAATCTCGTCTATATATCCCTTAAGCATCCCTGCTTCTTTTTCATGACCGAATTCCTGAAGAACACGAGCCTGATTGCGTATTTTTTCGCTGACTATGCTTGTCCATATATACGCTTTGACATCTTCGTCCCACTTCACCTGTTCACGCACCCTTGCCGTACAGTTATGGCAGCCGTATAAAGGCAGCATTTCGCACGAAGGATTATGCTTCTCATCACAAAATATCAATTTCACCTTGCGATTTGCAAGCTCGTTGATAAGACTTGCGGTTATCGATACCGCACAATTCTCAATTATAAGCACCGATACTTCATCCAATAATACACGCTTGATATTTTCTTCACTTCTCACGACCATGAAGCCAAGCTTCTTATCGAGCTTGGCTCTTCCGGTCACAATTACAGTCCTCCAGCTCATAGCTCAAGTAAGTTGTCAGACTTCTTTTCATACAAGCCTGTCGGTGACTGGTCAATGATTCTGATGTCACTATATTTAGTATTCTTTAATATAGCAGACATTCTTTCGGTGTGATAGCTTTCTACACCACCAACCGGTTTCAGATTACACGTGTTAATTCGTCCCGTTTTTAAAATATCCACGAGTAACAGCAAAGTTTTCATCTGTTCTATAATAGACAGCTCTGCAAACTTATCTCTTCCTTCTTCCATCTTTTTTCCGGCTTCCGCAAGCTTGCTTATTTTGCTGAAAGGCTCAGAAATACACTTTTTAGCTATCTCATCGTACACTTTAAGATTTGATAAAACGTCAAAAGCTTCTCCGGGCTTGAATTTACTGCCTTTATCACTTTTATCGATATACGATGATACAGCTTTAATGTAATCAGATGTATCCTTTGAATATATTGCAGCCATTGCTGATGAAATAGTAAAATAATGATAACTATCTTTTGAACGTATATTCACACGATAACCGTCAAACTCAAACAGCGTATTAATTTTTATTGGTCTTCTTTTCAGCGGAAACGATATATCATCGATTGATATTTTTGCAATGTTTTTAGCCGGCAATGCGTTTTTAAGTACAGAATATGCGTATTCGCTTGCGAAACTGTCATCAGAGAAATAACGCTTTTCACATAATAATTCTACCGGAATGATAACCGCTCCGACTCCTGTACATTTGATTAAAGAAAAGCATGAAATACTCTTGCTGTTATACCCTCCGTATTTCACCGGGTCGAGATCTTTCTTTAACCTTGCAAGATCCGGATTACCGGCTCTGTCGGGATTCTGATTAAAGAACCCTCCCTTTCTCTTATAGCAATAACGTACATATCTCACACTGTTTTTGCTCATCATACGCTTAACCGTATCAAAATCCGTTTCAGGATTCCATGCCGTTTCACCGTTTCTTGAAACCTTATGCTTAAGCGTTTCCTTGACCTTGATTGTATAATGCTTGTCGGCATTTTTAACAAAGTTCATAGGGTTGGAAGTAAACTTGACATCATGGACATTACCGATAACAATATTCAGATAAGCGTCCTTAGCATGATGCAGGTCGTTTATCTCTCTGCATTTCAGCATATCAAAATCATGTCTGAACTCCGAAACCTGTCCTGCTTTTACATAAACAATCTTACTGTCGGGGAACATTTCTTTAAGCAGCGTTGCAACAGCCTTTGTTGACTGTCTTGTTTCAACAAGCTGACGTTCAATAAATCCTGCGAGCTCATCTTCTGTAAACGGCGTTGAACGTGTCAATCTCTCATATTTTACCTTGTCTGTCGGATTTTTAGGATCACGATAAAACAGATTTTTCCAAAGCGGATGCATTTTATTTCTTATCTCAGCTTTTATCGGATAATCGTCCGACTTCTCACCGTTAAGCTGTGATTTTACAAGCACCTTGTTATGAAGCGAATCATCATTTATTTTGCTCTGAGGAAAGATATGATCAATATCGTAGCAGTGATTATCGCCAAGACGACTGAAATCTATAGCCTCACCGGAATACATACATTTTCCGAACTGGATAAAATAAAGATAGTACTTCTCACTTCTGAGCTGTTCATCGGAAAGGCTGCCAAGCTGCGATCTCAGATGCGATATATCTTCATCACTGACAAATGCTTTTGCAGAATCATACAGCTTCTCTATCTGTTCTCTTCTTGATGAAGTACGCTTTCCTTTTTCTTCTGGCTTGCCGCCTCTTGCCATCTCTACGAAAATCTTATCCGGATCCTTCTTTGTTATCTTTCGAAGCTCCTTAACTATCTCCATTGTTCTTATAATAGCTCTGGATACCGACGGAGATACATACATTTCACGAAGAGTCTGTGCAATGCTGCCCGTAGGATTGATCATATAGTACTTTTTGTTTTCTTCTTCTATAAAACTCTTGTAGCCGTATGAATCTGATAGAATCTGCATTAGGTTGATGTTCTCAGCCCACATAAAATCTATAATGCTTCTGTTGCCGATCTCACCGGTATTCGTATCAAGCTCATAACAGCCTGTAAGCAGTTTAGCTGATAATCTGCCGTAGTCCTTATACGAAAGACGACTTATATATCTGATATCCTCTGCGGGTAAATCGGAATACTCGGCCTTTAGCCATGAAACAAGTCTCGGCTTATCTGTAGTAACTGTAATACGCTCAATTATTCTCTCAACATCGTTTTCTGAAAGAGATCCGTTCTCGAGCAGCCTTCTGAAATCAAGATATGACTTAAGCGAAGACTTTATGTTAATATCAACTCCGCTTAACGAATCACCTTTTTCTTCGCTGAATGCACCTTTTCGCTTAAGCAATTCCGTGATTTTCTTGACCGTCACTCTTGACGTTTTCATAAACAGCTCATTGAATATATCCTGTTTCAACTCCGGTGAAATCTTTTCACCGTTGACTTTGATATTATTTATCTCATTCAAAACAGTATATTTGCTATACAGCAACGAGTATTTAGGAAGGACATCTTCACCGGCAAGATATGTGCATTTACAGGTCATTCTTCTGATAAATCCATCTTCTGATTTATCGAAATCAACCATATTTTCAAAATTCCACGGATATATTCTTCCTTCAGCCTTGCGTACTATCCACACATTGTCGGTTTCATTTCTTTTTACCAAAGGTCCCACAAAATAAGGTATTCTGAATTTCATAAGCGTAAGAATCTTTTGCTTTACAGAAATACCATCCTCCGTCTCGTTGAGAAAATCAAGATAAGCCGATGCTTTATCAAGTATCATGCTCAGCTCATGATAATATAATTGGTACGGAATAACACGGTTTTCGTCGGTAACCTGCTTTGGACAAAGTGTTTTGCTGTTGCACTTTTCAATCAGTTCATTATATACCGCCTCGTCGTCTGATTCGGGTTTGATTTTTTCGAGCTTGCTTTTGATATATTTGCAAAATTCTTCAGAATTTTTCTTTTTAAAGTTTGACGGAAGCTGCTTTAACTTGACATCTGTTACATTATATGAGTAGCTGACATAGTTCGGCTTTTCACCGGCTGTGCGGAATATTTCATCGTACTGAGCCCTGTCGAGATATTTACGGACTATGTACTTAAGTGCCTTAAGATCCGATTTATGCTGTTCGTATTCGCACACCTTGGCATCGGAAATTGTTTTTTGACCTTTCAATACGTCAATAAGCAACGACCAGTCATACATTGCTTTTACAGCAGAAAGCAGAGGAACATCGGTATCTTCCATAGAAGAAGCCAGTAAATCAATAGTGTCGGCAAAATCCGCTTTTCCTACCTCTACAGTCTGTATATCAAGTTCATCATAAGACGGATTTCTGAACAACTTGGCGAGATTTGTTTTTCCTCCCGATATAAACTTTATAAGAACGTCAATATCTATCGGATATTCTTCGTCTTTATAGCAATCCGGTGTCTTTGTATTTCCGAACAGCAGATTCTTGATTTCCCTCTCCTTTGCCGTTATGCCTATCTTCTTGCGGAGAATAACAGAAAACTCGTTCTTTACACTTTCAGAAAAAGGATTATCCTCTATATCGTTCGATTTAAACCAATCCGTAAATTCGCAATAAGAAGAATCAAAATCAAGAACTGCCTGTACATTGTTTTCGTCAGCACCGTTAAGGAAATGTCCTCTGTGTGCCACTATAAAAGCACAGGCAAGATAAACGAGCCTTACATCATGTGGCTTATTGCTTTCAGAAAGCTCTTTTATAAGATGATGAACGGTCGGATACATTTTAAAATAGTCACTGTCTTTAAAATCCGCATCATCAAAGTATGTATTGACATTTTTGCTTGTTCTGTCTTCCGGATAAAGAGAGCTCTCCTTTAACCTCAAAAAGAAATCCGGATCGGTTTTCAGAATCTCTTTTGCAAACAGTTCACCGAGCAGTGCCACTCTTTGTTGTCTGCGATCCAGTCTGCGTCTTGCGGTTCTGTGCCCCCTGCGTTCCTCTGCAAGAGAGGCGGCTTCAAACAGGCTTACTCCCCACATTAAATTGTTCTTATATCTGAGCAGTTCATACTTTTCGTTTGTAGTCGACCAGCCTACCGAATCTGTGCCGATGTCAAGACCGTAATAAATTTTTGAATTTTCTTTAAAAGACATATTGACATTCCTCCATAAATGTGTTATTATATTGCCATAGGATTTTACTACCCTATAAATTTACACTACGAGTTCAAATAAAAATTATTTCAAATCGTACTTTTTAGTACATCACAAGTGTTGTGAATATTAACTCACCTTCGGGTGAGTTTTTTATTTGTCCAAATAATCAATCGATATGCTTATTTATATATAGTATCATATCACATCAGATGACCGATTTCAACATATTTTTAAAATAATTACCAAATATCTTTTCTGATTACTAAAAATTTTGTCGAATTTGTTGAATACCACTTGTTATATATTAATATATCATACCACAGCGGTTGTACCATAAACAGTACATTTTAATAACTAAATGTAACCGCTTCCGAAAAACAGATATTCCCGTTACGGCAAACTTTCGTTTCATCAGATTTGTTCTGCTCTTTTTATCCGCATTACAACGAAAACAATAGCAAAAGTGCCGCAATGAAAAGCAAAGCCCCTCTGCCATAAAGCCTCCGAGATTGGCGAACAGCTTTGACATTGATGGATTTTTTGAACTCCTTTTCGCCCTCAAGTTCTATCTTCAAATTTGAATTTTCTGACATTCTGCGTCACCTCGCTATTGCAGAGTAATAATGAGTGTGAGTTAAGCAATTTATGTGTACTTCCGACATACAGACACAGAAAAATCGGTCAAGAGCTGTTATTTCATGCCTTTAATACTGCCAAAAAAACAAATTGCGTAAAAATCAATATCGGAATAGTCGAGGAAAATAAAAAATTAAAAAATTGGTATGAGCAATTCGGATTTACACATACAGGAACCAAAAAATATGATTTTTTCCCTTTTACCTGTGGGTATATGGAAAAGATTTTATAATTTTTTTCAATTATAAAGCAGACTGACATAAAGGATTATGCTATAATAGTCTTGAACAAGCAGTTATTATTCCGGATAAACAGGAAATGAGAGGTTTAGAGTATGTGCTTTATATGCGACAGAATTAAAATGATCAACAATGGTACGAATCCATACTTCGTTAAAGAATTGCAAACGGGTTATGTAGTTATTGGTGATAATCAGCATTTTAAGGGCTACACATTATTTCTTTGCAAAGAACATAAAACAGAACTGTTTCAATTAAACCATTCGAAAAAGATTAAGTTTTTAGAGGAAATGTCCATAGTCGCCGAAGCAGTTTCAAACGCTTTTGGAGCAGAAAAAATGAACTATGAATTGTTAGGCAATGGCGATACACATCTGCACTGGCACCTATTCCCAAGGAAAAGCGGAGATATAGAAAACTATGGCAACAACGGAAAAGGACCTGTTTGGTGGTATCCTATGGAAAAAATGTACAATGATAATAACCGCCCTTCAAAGACAGAATTAGAAGATATGAAAGAAAAGTTACTGATAGAATTAGAAAAACTGTTGTAATCCTACTTCAAGTTTTTATTGGGTTGCTAAACCTAAGCGGGAGGCGGATATTGATGACGCTATGCCGATGGGGATTTGATTGGAGAAGTGGTTGAAAAAAGTGAAAATGCGTAGTATAATGAGTTTATAGGGTAGTTAGTCTGCCCGATAAATCGGAATTTGAGAAGGTAAGTAAATGGGATACCATGATACAAGATACCATGGAGGAATATGATAATGTCGAAAGATGAGTATTTGATAACCGATAAGCCCCTCAAAGCGTTGACGGTTTTTGCAATGCCAATGATTCTTGGAAGTTTTTTTCAGCAAATATATAATATGGCCGACTCTATTATTGTCGGCCAGTTTGTTGGTTCTTCCACACTTGCAGCTGTCGGTGCATGTGCAGCATTGACCAATGTGTTCATTTGTGTGGCACTGGGAGCCGGTGTCGGAGCCGGTGTGCTTGTGAGCCGTTATTTCGGAGCCAGGGAGTATGGCAAAATGAAAACAATCGTGTCAACCTCCTTGATTAGCTTTTTGCTTCTAAGTATAGTCCTTGGTGTTTTTGGCTTTTTCTTTGCCAACTCGATGATGAGTGGACTGCAAACCCCTGCCGACATACTGGATGATGCAGTACTGTATCTGCGGGTCTATTTTGTGGGCTTTCCGTTTCTGTTTATGTATAACATTCTTTCTACCATGTTCACCTCAATCGGCGAATCCAAAATTCCGCTGGGACTGCTGATTTTTTCGTCCATCCTGAATATTTTAATGGATCTTTGGATGGTAGCCGGGCTAGGTCTCGGTGTGTTCGGTGCGGCTATTGCAACCCTGATTGCACAGGGAATTTCCGCAGTGTTTTCGTTTTTGATTTTCTTTGCACGGATGAATCAATATAAAAGCCCTTTTAACAGGTTTGATCGGCAGGAGCTGTATTCCATGCTTCGCATTGCGGTGCCGTCGGTTTTACAGCAGTCCACAGTGTCCATCGGTATGATGATCGTGCAGGCAGTGGTAAATCCTTTCGGTACACAGGCACTCGCCGGGTATGCAGCAACGATGAGGGTGGAAAATGTTTTTTCTTTGATCTTTGTATCCATCGGCAATGCGGTTTCGCCATATGTTTCCCAGAATCTTGGTGCAAAGAAAATTGATCGTATCAAAAAAGGCTACCATGCTGCACTGGTGCTGAATCTGTGCTTTGCGGTCATTGCGTTTGTGACCATTGAAGCGCTGCATACGCAGATCTCCTCACTATTTTTAGGAAAAGACGGAACGGCGTTTGCCTATCAGGTGTCCGGTGATTATATGAGGTGGCTTGGTTACTTTTTCATCTTCATGGGTATCAAGATGGCAACCGATGGAGTTCTTCGCGGTCTCGGAATTATGCGTCCGTTCCTCATTGCAAACATAGTGAATCTTGCGATTCGTCTGTCCGTTGCCCTAATCTGCGCACCACGTTTCGGCATTGCCTTTGTCTGGCTTGCGGTACCGGTTGGCTGGCTTGCAAACTTTTTAATCTCCTATGTGGCTCTTAGGAGATCATGGCCGACTGATAAAATGGCATCCATTAATTAACTTCCCATTTATCGAGCAGTTTAACACACAAAAGGAGCACCCCTCACGGTTGCCCCTTTTCCTATACCCCCGAGCCGCAAGGCCCTTTTTTATGCGGTTTATGATGTCAGCCCAATGGCAATTTGATAGGAAAAGTGGTTGAAAAAAAGTGGTATTGCGTGATATAATGGATTTATAATGGTGGTTAACCTGCCCTACAAATCGGAATTTATCTTGCTGATTTATATATAATACTGTAGGGGACGGTTTTCTGTCAAGAGTAACATGGTTTACACTTTGTGCAAGCACATGGTTTACATGTTATCAATAACAAACGAACATAAAAAATGAACTTGAAATGAGGGCGAAGTTGGCGTTTTACAAGGATATTAAAGATAAAGAGCCGATTACTCCTATTGATGAGAAGCTGTTGGAATACTATATCAAATAATACTGAGGTGATTTCAAATGAAAATAACAAAACCCGAAATGATTATTTTTGACTATGGACATACTTTGCTTTGCGAGCCTGATTGGAATTCTGACAGAGGAAACGTCGAACTTATGAAATACATAGTGAAAAATCCAAACAATTGCACGATTGAAGACATTCAGAGTGAAGTAAATAAGATATTCGGAGAAATTGAAAGTGTAAGGAATACTCTTGGATATGACATTCCAGCAAGAGTCGGAAACCGCCTTGCATTCGAACATTTGGGCATAGAATTTTCATTGACGCCTTTGGATCACGAAATAATTTTTTGGACTGCTGCTTCACAAGGAGCAATTATGCCTTATGCAGATGAAATGATAGATTATCTTAATCAAGCAGGTATTCGTACTGCGGTAATCAGCAACAATGCGTGGTCAGGCGAAGCAATAAAGGAGCGTTTTGACAGATTACTCCCTAACAATCGGTTTGAATTTATAATATCTTCTTGTGATTATATGATACGAAAACCCGATAAGCGTCTATTTGAAATTGCATTGATGAAATCCGGATTGACATCTGACAAGGTGTGGTATTGCGGGGATAGCTACTCAAATGATGTTGTCGGTGCAAATAACGCAGGAATTTTTCCTGTTTATTATAGCGATACAAATAATAATGCCAATGCCGACTTTGAATATTTGAGCGTAAGGGATTGGCGGGAAATGATAGAAACTTTGGAGAATTTATAATGAATGTTAGAATAATAAACACGGTTTTGTGCCGGGTTGGGTGGAGATGACTGTAAAAGCTACAAGCTTAGTTGACAATATGAATAAATAACAACTTCCCGTTTATCGAGCAGTTTACCACAAAAGGAGCACCCACCCAGGCTGCCCCTTTTTCATATACCCCCGAGCCGCAAGGCCCTTTTTTATGCGGTTACGATGTCAGCCCAATGGCAATTTGATAGGAAAAGTGGTTGAAAAAAAAGTGGTATTGCGTGATATAATGGATTTATAAGGGTGGTTAACCTGCCCTACAAATCGGAATTTACCAATTAAATTCCAGCAGACATGATATGTCTACCCATAAATTGCAACAATTCTCGCTTTTTGTCATGGTATTTATTATGAAGCTCTGTTATAATTATTGTGAAAGGAGGAACGTTAATGAATCAGCAAAAAATAGGTGAATTTCTTAAATATCTTCGCAAGAACAAAGGGTTGACTCAAGAACAACTGGCAGAGCATTTCTGTGTTTCTTCACGCACTGTTTCACGATGGGAAAACGGAAACAATATGCCGGATATAGATATTCTCATTGAACTTGCAGATTTCTATGAGGTAGATATTCGAGAACTCATTGATGGAGAAAGGAAGAGCGAGAATATGGATAAAAAAACAAAAGAAACAGTAATAAAAGCAGCAGAGTACATGAATATGGGAACAGAACAATATACAAAGCGTGTACGCTTACTTTTACAGACAGGTGCAGTATTTTGGTTTGTGGCAAGTTTGATTAGCCATACAGAGCTAAGTAATGATACAGCTCTAAATGCAGTGTCAGCATTGGCCGAAGGTGCCGCAATCGGAATGATTTTATGCGGTATCATCTTTACAAGTCGTTATGGGCATAGAATAAGAGCTTTTAAAGAGCGTTTATTTAAAAGGCATTGACTACTTCCAATTTATCGGGGGCATATATTCACAGTACGCCAACAAGTGCTGTGAATTTTTTCAGCCTAAAGCATCTTCATACGCATATCATATTTAAACCCTGCAAACGTTGAGTTTGTTAGCGTGTAAACCGAGTTGAACAGAGAAACCGTCAGAAACCGGTCTATCCTGCTGATTTTGTCGGGATAGCTGACAAGACTTTTCATCACATACTGAACGTGATCGAAGGTGATTTTTCTGTATGCTGCCTTTGCCGTTTCTTCCGATACCCGTTTTCCCTCCGATACCACACTTCGCTCTCCGCAGAGAACATCGACCATGAGAGCTTTAATTTCTTCTGCCATTTGGACAACAGAGCTGTCGGGGTGAGAGATAAGGCAGTCATAGTCGATCTGTTTCTTAACTTTTTCCTCAACCGTACTTCTTTCTATCGCGTCAATCAATCCGTCAGCTCCGGGCGAGAAATTTTGAATGCCTGCCTGTGACCGAGCGATAGATTGATCGTAAGTATAACTCATATCAGTATTATTTATATCAATATTATTAGAGTCCGATTTTCGTACTTCAAGAAGTCTGTTTTTCGGATTTTCAGAAGTCTGATTTTCGGACTTCTTGAAATCTGTTTTTCCGAATTCTCGAAATTCGTTTTCCGTACTTCTTGATGTCGGAACACGATCGGTATTCTGCTCACCTTTAACAATGAAGTTCTTCACATACAAAATTGACGGCAGTCCCAAACCTCGGCGTTTCTTTTTAACAAGCCCGATGCCTGACTGGTCATCAAGCTCTTTGAGAAGATTGAGAGCCTTTTCGTGTCCTACATCAAGGCTTTCCTCAATTTCTTCTACAGGGAAAATGATATACACCCTATTGTGCTTATCGATCTGGTTGTTCTTCCTGCTAAGGCTCATTCGTTCAAGCAGCAGACCATACATAAGCTTTGCTTCATTGGATAAATTATCGAAATGCTCCTTATCGGTAAACAGCACCCTCGGAACACGAACAAAAGAAAATTGCTCCGATTCCGCACCGTAGTAATAGTCAAATTCAGTTTTGGGCATATAGATCACACCTCATTTGGATTTAGTGGCAACAAAAAAAGGCTTCCCTGCAATATAAACTACTCTTAATTGTAACAGCGATAAAAAGCCCTAAATAACGATTTAAGGCGACCTAACGCCAAGGAAAAGAGTGAAACAAACATTACTCTCTGTCCTCGATTTTAGTTCGCCTTAAAATTTGCTTGGCTCCCCTGCCCCGCTTGAACCAACGGCATCGTGAGCCGTGTCACGCTTCCTCTTGCGGTTCCCGTCTTTTTCTGTTCGTATTCTCGCAAAAAGCCGACCGCTGCGCCAAACCCTGTTCGCTTCTTCCGCCACCAGCGGCGCTTCTCAGCCTTTGCCACCGACTTCGCAATTCAGTGTTAAGTGTTTCGGGCAACAAAAAAGCACTGCCTGAGCAGTGCTTGAATGGCTCCCCCTGCCCCGCTTGAACCAACGGCATCGTGAGCCGTGTCACGCTTCCTCTTGCGGTTCCCGTCTTTTTCTGTTCGTATTCTCGCAAAAAGCCGACCGCTGCGCCAAACCCTGTTCGCTTCTTCCGCCACCGGCGGCGCTTCTCAGCATTTGCCACCGACTTCGCAGTTCAGTGTTAAGCGTTTTGTGCAACAAAAAAGCACTGCCTGAGCAGTGCTAGAATGGCTCCCCCTGCCCCGATTGAACCAACGGCATCGTGAACCGTGTCACGCTTCCTCTTGCGGTTCCCGCCTTTTTCTGCTCGTATTATCACAAAAAGCCGACCGCTGTGCCAAACCCTGTTCGCTTCTTCCGCCACCGGCGGCGCTTCTCAGCCTTTGCCACCGACTTCGCAATTCAGTGTTAAGTGTTTCGGGCAATCAAAACCACGCGTTGAACGCGTGGTATGCACTTGCCCTTCAAGGGCATAATACCGGCTTGTCCCTGAAGGCACACTGAAAAGCCTGGCAACCGCATCTCATTTACAACAGCCACTCAAGTGGCTGTTTCTTTTTGCTTACTGGTTCTTGCTACCCGTAAACGGGTCAATATACTCTTTCAGTGTTATTTGATCGTTTGCTATATCTTCTGTAAGTTGGTTTCTTATGTATTCTTCTATTGCCTTTTTGTTCTTTCCTACTGTATCTACGTAATATCCTCTGCACCAGAAATGCCGATTTCCATACTTGTATTTCAAATTTGCATGCCTATCAAATATCATCAATGAGCTCTTTCCTTTTAGATACCCCATAAACTGCGCTACACTTATGTTCGGTGGTATTTCCACCAACATATGTATGTGATCCGGGCATGCTTCTGCTTCGATTATATTCACTTTTTTCTGTTCACATAATGTTCGCAGTATTTTCCCTATATCTGCTTTCAACTGTCCGTACACTACCTGCCTTCGGTATTTCGGTGCGAATACTATGTGATACTTGCAATTCCACTTTGAATGTGATAAACTATGATTGTCATTCATTTGACAGTCCTCCTTTTGATATTCATGTGGTTGCCAAACCCACTTATATTATATCATAGGAGGGCTTTTTACTAAAGTCTTTTATTCCACCGCTTCAAGCAGTGGTTTATTTTTGCTAAAGCTACAACAAAAAAGCACTGCGACTGCAGTGCTTGAATGGCTCCCCTGCCCCGCTTGAACCAACGGCATCGTGAGCCGTGTCACGCTTCCTC
>OBDJ01000126.1_pt1 | contig 52810 bp, 60 predicted proteins | sample 1518041 | NCBI WGS metagenome assembly OBDJ01 (sample SAMN01760916, study PRJEB22395) | human gut metagenome
GTCGATGCCGTACATGTCGTCGCCGGGGAAGGCCATGCCGCAGTCCACCACGATGATCTCGCCGCCGTACTCATAGGCGGTCATGTTCTTGCCGATCTCATTCAGACCGCCCAGAGGGATGATTTTCAGTTTTTCTGCCATATTTTTTGCAAATTCTCCTTTATAGTGGGTTGTTCTCCCCACGGCACACGCCGCAAAATGGGCGCAGAAAAACCGGGACGCACCCGTCCGCCGGCCGGCCCTGCATCGCCGCCGGAGTCCGGGAATCGCGCCCGTCTGCCGTGTGGATCAAGAGGGAAGCACGGGGAGGGAGTGGACCTCCGGCGTGTCCCGGTTATACATGAACGCATGGGCCCATTGGCCCCGCGCAGCATACAAACAGTCCGTGGATACTCCACGGCTTATACATAGTATAGCACAGTGCCGGCGGTTTGTACAGTCTTTCCCTTCCCTTTTTTCTCCGTTCTCTCGACAGAGAGCAAAAAAACATGCCTGGCAGTTCAGAAATTCGTTGACAGGCGGCACGGAGTGTGGTAGAATAAGTCCTGCGTTTGAGTCTGTCATGCTTTTGCGCGCACGGAGAGATGGCTGAGTGGTTGAAAGCACCGGTCTTGAAAACCGGCGATGTGAAAGCATCCGTGGGTTCGAATCCCACTCTCTCCGCCAGTTTTTTCATACCGTATGCGGAAGTACCCAAGTGGCCGAAGGGGCTCCCCTGCTAAGGGAGTAGGCGTCTAAACCACGCGCGAGGGTTCAAATCCCTCCTTCCGCGCCATAAAGAGGCTATAAAAAAGATATAGCCCGTGAAAACCCCGATTTTATCGGGGTTTTCACCGTTTTATACGGCAAAATTTCAGCGACCGATTTTGTAGATGTAAATCGGTCGTTTTCCCTTTATGTAAGGTTTTGAACTCTCACACAACCGAATAATGATACGCAAGGCAGATAGAAAGCAAAAATCTATCTGCCTTTTTTATTACCCTAAAAAGGAGAAATCAAATATGCTACAGAAAGAATTAGCCAAACGCCTCAAAGCTCGGTACGACACCAAGATGGACGGCAACGAATGGCTGGAAGTGTCCTCGGACGGCATCCCCCTCTGCCGGATAAAATACAACGGTCAGTATTTGAGCAACGCCGACCAAAACCTCTCGGATGAATACCGCAGTAAAATTGCAGACATTCAGGAAGAGATTTCTACGGTGCGGGAATATGTCGGACTCTACGAACACGCACCGCAGATGAAAGCTGCCGATGTCTCCGATTACAGACAACTTGCCACCTTCGGAGATACGGTGTTGGCGGCAACCTACAGTGAAAAGAACGGCTTTATGTTCTGCACATGGAAACAGAATGCAGACGGCGACTCGGTGTTCTGGGGAGATTACTCGCCGAACTATGAATATGTCAAGGAAGCCTTTGCCGTGCGCTCCGGTCTCGTCAGCAAAGATCGCCTGTTCAGTGAGAATGAATCGGCAGACCTTTGTCGCTGTGTGGACTTTGCCAAGGCCAACTGCGAAACACTGACCTATGAGCAGGAACGGCAGCTGGATAAGCTCCAAGAAAAGCTCACGGACGGATATCCCTCCCTTGAAGCCGAGCCGCCGACCTTTGAACAGAAATCAGCACCGCAACAGAATATGTAATACTATTGATCGCCCTTCGGTTACACAAAAACCGGAGGGCTTTTTTTATTTCACAGCAAGGAGAACAAAAATGACCATATTTTCAGATAATCCACATGACAGACGCATGGAACGGCTGATGATGACCGTTCCGAATTTTGCACCGAGAGGCGTGGGCTTCCGTTTTACCGAAGCACAGCTATTCATCACAACAACCGCTGCCACACCCACAGAGATACTGACAGCCACCATGAGGCAGATACGCTGTCCGCCTTTCCGTAAGAGATTCAATGAATATATAGAAAGCGAGGAAACGCCTATGACCTACCTTAATGAAAAGCATCGGGCAAGATTTGAGCTTGCCGCCAAGAACATCCTCAAAGCAAATTACGCATTGCTTTCGGCGCTGTATCTGCTTACCGCAGACCAAAGGCTGTGGAGCTGCTGCAAGCACCATATAATTAACGGCTGTGTGTTCTTTGAGAACATCAAGCTCAATAACTGCACCGAACGAGCCTACACCCTCTACTGTGCGGCAAAGGATTTGACGCTCGGCACAAAGCATCTTACCGTGTCGGTTCTGTCGGACGCCGACCTCGTTCCGCCTATGCTGTTCCGCACCATCTGCAACGCTATGGCAATCCGCCGCTTCGGACTCGCAGCCATAAGGGAGATTTGTCATGATTAAGCTAAAAATCCGCTATTACAACGATCAGACCGACATTCGCTTCCCCTGCACGGAAAAGGCATTGCAAGAGGCACTTGCCGAGATCGATGCAGAGCAGGTACGACCGCTGGAATTGTATGTGACCGAGGTGGTATTCCCCGAAGAACTCGACTTTCTGCAAGACAGATTCGCAAATCTGGATGAGGTGAATTACCTCGCCAAGCGCATGGACAGCTTTTTCGGTGATGAAGAATATCAATTCTATGAGGCCATGAAGTTAGAGGGCTTTGACACCCTGCCCGACCTCATCAATTTGAGCTTTAATCTCAATCGCTATCCGCTGATTCGGGATATCGGTGACATGGGCAAAATCGGCAGAGAGTATCTGCTGACGGTCAACGGCTGCATACCGGCACACGATGAGGATGACCCGAAATATGCGCAGCTCGGACGGGAGCTGATACAGTCCGGCAACGGCATATTTACCGAACACGGAATGCTGTTCGTGGACGAAAACACGCCGTTCCAACGGTCATATGACGGACAGACCTTCCCGCCGTATTTGTATGATCCGGGGGTGCTTTGCGTTGCCAAGGCCGAGTATGGCGGCAAAACCGAGTATCTGTATTTTCCCTGTGAGGAGGAAGCCATCGACAAGGCGTTTGCAAGGCTCGGCACAACAGCGGATGAGGTGAAAATTACGCTGGAGGACTTCAATACCGACAGCCCCAAATGGTTCGGGCGATTCCGTGAGATCGCCTCCGAGGAAGGCGTATACGAGCTGAACCGGCTGACCGCCGCCGTTAATACGGCGGATATGGATCTGAAAAAGCTGTGGTCGGTGGCGGAATATGCCGAAGCCGAGGACGCCGAGCAGCTTACAAGGCTGGCAAAGAATATCGGGTGCTTTACTTTCATTGAGGGAGCAACAAGCTATGCCGAGGTGGGAAGATTTTTTACCGAAACCGAGGACAGATATATTCTTGATCTTGAAATGGAAGATTATTTCGACTATGAGGGATTCGGAGAATATATCTCGGATAAATTTTACGGCAAATTTGTTTGCGGCGGCTTCATCTACAACGACACCGACACAAGCCTGCTGGACATCTTATATCAGGACGAGCCTATGACGATGGGAGGAATGTAAATATGATTACCGCAGTTATCCGCAATAAAGAGAACACCCTTGTCCTCGAACTGCCTCACAGCATTTACGACATTTATGAAAAGCTACAGTCTATCGGCATTATGCAGCCGCCGAAACAGATCCCGCTGACCGACAATGAGGGCGAGGATATCGGTGTAAAGCTGTTTAGTGAGAGCGACTTCGGTCAGCATCTGCTCCTCACACTGCATGAGAAAAACACCATCGCAGATGCCAATATGCTGACGCTTGTTATTGGGGCGGCAAGCGAGGACATCAAAGAGGAACTTGAACAGAATGTCCTCTACGACCAGTACGATTCAATGGACGAGGTGATTTCCGCCGTCCGTCAGATGACACAGGACGCCGGCCCCGTAAAGGCTGTGTTCTTCTGTCCGCTTGTCGGCAACATCGACGAGGGCGACGGAGATATGTTCACGGTCGGAGATTCCTACCTTGCCGACAGCGCCGATGAAATTGCCGACGCATTGAATCGTTACACCGCCAATGACGAAAACGATATGGCAACCTACTATAACAAGGATGACGGTGTAAGCGAAAAGCTGACCTCGGCGGTATGGTCGGTGGAACTGTACGGCAGCAGGCTGTTTGGACGAATTGACTGCAGCCTCAAGGAGGCGCTCACGGCAGAGGAAACGGAAGCTCTCCGGGACTGGCTTATGGGACAGTGCTCAGACGGCCTTTGTGAGGGCTTCGAGCAGCAGCCCATTGATACCATGGACGGCGAGCTGTTCGTCTCCTTCTGGAACAGCGGCGATGACTACGCCATGATGACTGAGAGCGAGTTTGACGAATGCCGGCAGCAAAACGAAATGCAGATGGGAGGGATGTAATATATGGCCTTGCTGTTTTCTGCGGTTACCGTAACCGCAGGCTATGACGAAACCGAATTCACGGTCGGAGGAATACCGAGAGAGTACGACGACCTCGTCGGCTGGACAGCCTTTGATGACTTCATGGAAAATGTCGATGCGGAAACAGAGGTCAGCGTACATGCCAAGGTATGTCTTTACGGCGGCGAGGAAACCGTGACCGCCACTCCCGAGGAGGTCACATATCTGATGATGCGCATGGAACGGGATGAAAATTTCCTTGCCGGACATTGTGACAACATTGAGGATGTCGACTTCTCCTTTTTACGGCCGCCGGAGGAATATTGCGGAATGAAATTATAACGAAAACATGGAGGTAAATGAAATGAACGAATATGACCGTCTGCATAGACAGGCACAGCGATATAAAGAACTCTATCCCAAAGGAACGCGCATCCTACTTCTGCACATGGGTGACGATCCCCGACCTGTTGAGGACGATATGCGCGGCACTGTAATGTTTGTGGATGATACATCCACCGTCCACTGCAAATTCGATAACGGCAGGCAGCTCGGCATCATCCCCGGCGAGGACTCCTTCCGCAAGCTCACCGATGAGGAACTTGCCGAGGAACTGGACGACAGCGAGGACATGGACGAGGACAACGGCCCCGTCATGGGAATGTAGGAGGTTGCCTATTGGAACACGATATTCTTATACCGCAGCCGCAGGCAGATATGCTGCTTCGGGAAGCCGCCGAGCGTGAAGTGTCGGCAGAGGAACTGCTTGCGGAAATTATCAAAAAATATATAGAAAGGAACGAGCGCAATGGCGGATGAAAAGAAAGGCATCACCGTAAAAATCGACGCCGACCTCCATGCCGAAATCAAAGAATATCTCGAACGGCATGAAGGGATGACAATGGCTGAGTTTATCACCCTTGCGGTGGACGATGAGCTCCACCCGAAAATACAGCAGAAAGAAGGAAATAACATGGGCAATATGAGAACGATGGCATTTCAGGTGCCGGAGGAACTGTTTCAGAGAATCAAGGACTACCTGCACCGCAACAATATGAGTCAGAAGGAATTCGTCCTCGGACTTATTGAAACCGAACTCGACCGAGAGCAGGCCGAGCGTGAGCGCCAAATTGACACCGAAAGCCCCACAGAGGATACCTACGAGGAAACGGACGAGGAAGCCGCAGAAAGCGGCTTTGCGGGCGAATGTGAGGGCGACAACAGCGCCGATGAGGAAACCGAGGATGAGGACGAATCCGAGGGCTTCGGTATGACGATGTAAGGAAAGTGAGGCGGAACGAAAAAAACAACGGTATCGGTCGGATGACTTATGCCGATCAGATTTTTGGATATGTTCGCAGGCATCGGTGGCTTTCGTTCGGGGCTTGAACGGCTCGGCGGTTTTGAGTGCGTCGGCTACTGCGAGATAGACAAATACGCAAAGCAGGCGTATGACGCCATGTACCCAACGGAAGGAGAATTGTATTTTGCAGACGCAAGAACCATTGATCCATACACCCTGCCGGATATCGACCTTATTTGCGGCGGTTTTCCCTGTCAGTCTTTCAGTATCGCAGGGCTCCGCAGAGGATTCCAAGATGACACAAGAGGCACTCTCTTTTTTGAAATCGCCCGAATTGCCGCCGTTAAAAGACCACCTTTTCTGCTGCTTGAAAATGTTCCCGGCTTGCTGTCGCATGACAAAGGCCGGACTTTTGCGACCATCCTCGGTGCGCTGGATGAGCTGGGGTACGATGTCGCATGGCAAATCCTTAACAGCAAGGATTTCGGTGTCCCCCAATCCCGAAAGCGCGTGTATATTGTCGGATATCTTAGAGAGCGATGTGCCGGAGAAATACTTTCTTTCACAAACGCAAATGCAGCGTCTCTTATCCAACTCCTTGGAGGCACAGAGGGCAATCGGGTCTATTCGGACGAGGGAGTCGGCATTACTCTCACAAGCAATGCCGGAGGCTTCGGAGGAAAAACCGGACTCTACGATGTAGCACTGCCTATCAAGGTAGATACAAAATCCGGCTTTCAGCTCGCACATCCCGGCGACAGCATCGACCTTGCCTACCCGACAATGAATACACGGCGAGGACGGGTCGGAGAAAAGATCGCTCATACTGTAACCCCCGGCAATACGCAGGGCTATTTTTTTATCGACATGAACGCCGGCGCAAAGCTTACCGAAACGGCTCGGTGCATTACTGCCCGACAGGACAGCGGCATCAGTAAGCATAAAGGCGAACACTCCGCTGTGTTTATTGAGGATGAGCCGAGAGCCGTAGTGACGCCCGATAAGAAAACCATCCGTCAGCAGGGCCGTTGGATAAAAGAGCCTAACGAGCCGATGTTCACACTGACGGTGCAGGACCGGCACGGTATTCTCCGTTACGGCAGAGTGCGAAAGCTTACGCCGAGAGAATGCTGGCGACTGCAGGGCTTTACCGACGAACAGTTCGACAAAGCCAAGGCTGCGGGACTAAGCGACGGACGGCTCTACAAAATGGCAGGCAACGCCGTGAGCGTGCCTGTTGTTTCTGCTGTCGGTGCTGTTATTAAGCGAATCTACCAAGAACAAATTCAGAAAGGATAAGCGAGAATGAACTATAACAGAAAAATCATGAGGCTTGAACTGTCCGCCGAAAAAGCACTTAACGGCGGATATTATTATGCCGAATTACTGCTGCCTGCGGCGGACTACGAAATCAAGGACGCTATGCAGAGAACCCGTGCCGTCGGCAGAGAAAACACGGTTGAAGTCAGTATCCTTGAATGCGATATCCTGCCGGAGCTGCAGGACATTCGCTTGGACACCTTCAGTTTGGATGAGCTGAACTTCCTTGCCAAACGGCTTTCCTCTCTTCCCGATGAGGAACTGCCCGTGTTTTACGCCGTGACCGAGCAGATATTCAACGACACAGACGAAAACCCCGTCAGTATCAAAGACCTCATCAACTGCACCTACAGCTTGGACACCGTTCCCGTCGCTCATAATGTGAGCAATCTTTCCGAGCTCGGTCGGTTTGCCTTTGAAAATGAACTGCTTTCCGACCTCGAAGGTATCCCCGAAAGTGCCGTTCCTTTTTTGAACGCAGAACAGATCGGCAGAGTGCAGCAGAAAAACGATAACGGCGTGTTTGAGGGCAGGCTGTATATCCCCACCGTCCATTATGACCGACCGGAGATATATGACGGCGAGACCTTGCCGGACGAGAAATCCGAATCCTCCGACTTTGCCATTCGTCTGCTTGTATCGGGTACGCCGGAGCATATCAAGGGCGATCCCGTAGATAGGGCTATATGGCTGAACCTCCCAATGGCAAGCGACATACTCGCAAATTATGCTACGGCTTTTAATGAAGCAGACATCGGCGATTGCGTGTACTATGATTTTGAATCTGTAATCCCGCAGATTACCTCGGAGATGTTCGGCAGCATGAGCGATGTCCAAACGCTCAATAAGCTTGCTGCGGAAATCAGCATCATGAGCGAAACCGAACAGGTTAAATTCAAAGCCGTTCTCGACGCCGAAAACACGGCAAGCATTCATGACGCACTGAATGCAGCACAAAATCTGTGGCGTTATGAATTTACCGCCGAACCCGACACTGCGGATGCCTTTTTCAAGAAGTATATTCTTGAAAACACAAGCACAGAGTTCGACAGCAGGTGGCTTGAAAACCTGCTTCCGAGAAATGAAGCGGATAAATTGCTCGGCCGCATCGGTGCAGCCGTCACGGACTACGGCGTTATTTCTGCCCGAAACGGCCATTTGTTCAAGCCCGTTCCGTATGACGAGCCGGAGGTAAAGGAACTGAAAACGCAGGCTTTGACCGAGGAAAAGCTGGATGTCATTGAGATACTGGATCGCAGAGCGCTGTTCAGCAACGGACGGCTCATGCCCGAACAGATCCCCGAAGGCTTGTACGCCTATGACCTCCGCCACAGCGATGACGGCAGCCGCTTCTGCTCCATTGAGCCGAAGGTCGTAGTCAACCACGGCGGCACTGTGCTGATGCGGGATATTCTCGATTTCGGCGAAAGCGGATATATTCCGCTGGATGAGGACACCGAGCCAAACTTCCTGGGCGAAACGATGACAGTATCGGAGTTTGCCGAGGAAGAAGCCCAGGACGAAGCCATGCAGATGGGAGGTATGTAATATGAGCATCAAAACCATAACCACCGATGACCTTCGCCGAATGAACGGCAAGGAAGGGCTTATTTTGCAGGGCTGCGGCGGCGATCCGCAGGAGTGGCTGGACGGCATCAACGGTCTGCTCACCGATGAGGGCATCTTGAAGAACGGCAGCAAATTCGAGAATATCTCCGTATTCCAAAACGGCAGCCTCACAAATATCCTCTTTCCCTTTGAGGACGGTGTGGAGATCGACATGGGCAAGCTCGCTATGTGGCGATTGCATTCCCACGAACAGTTCGGCGGCACCTGGCTTTCGGATTATGTCCCGAATCGGCTTGGTGGCTTTATTTCCGAGCATGAGCCGGATAAGACAAAGCCCGATTGCAGGCTCATCGGCGAGGACGGAAACATCTTCAACCTTATGGGGATTGCCGCCCGTACACTCCGACACAACGGTCTTGCGGAACAGGCAACGGAAATGACCGGCCGCATTCATGAGTGCAGCAGCTATGACGAAGCCCTCTGTATTATCGGAGAATATGTCAATATAACGGGAGGCGATGAATCCGAGGATGAGGACGAAGGGATGGGTATGCGATTATGACCTATGACGAACTGCAAAAGAAAACCGCAGAGCTTTACGCATCCGGCGAGGTATATACTTCGCCGGATTTTCAGTGCGACCAAACAGGCGGTTTCCCGACCTCGCTTTGCGTATGTTGGGAAAAGCAAAAGGCGTGGCTCGAACTGAACGAAAATATCCTTATGGACAGAGATGATATGGAACTCGGTTATTACAGAGATTTGTGTGCCGATTACGGTATCCGCTCCTGCTGTGACATTGAGGATTTCAACAGCCTGCTCCAAGGGCTCGGCGAGGACGCTGTCCGGACCGCCGAGCTGTTTCCCGATGAGGACGAAAGCATAACGATGGGAGGAATGTAGAATGGAGATCGCCATGCTCATAATCGGCCTGCTCCTCGGCGGGTGCGTCAGCTTCTGCATACTCGGATGTATGCAGATCAAACGCATCAACGACTATGAGGACGAGATACGCAGACTCCGCACCAAAGAAAGAAGCAAAACAGAATAAGCAATAAATCCACGGCGGTATCGATCGTTATAAAGACGAAAGATACCGCCGCTTTTTCTTTATAACGGTTGACCGCCTCAAAGTGAGGTGATCAAAATAAAATCCCCTGTAACCTGGATAGGCAACAAAACCTCTATCCTCCATATCCTGTATGCCTTGTTTCCCATAGGCTGTGACCGCTATGTCGAGCCGTTCGGCGGCTCCGGTGCGGTACTGCTCGGAAAACCCGTGCCGGATAAATTCGAGGTGTTCAACGATTACAACCACAACCTCGTGAATTTATTCCGCTGTATGCGTGACCGCCCGATGGAGTTCATCCGTGAACTCGGCTTTTTAAGCCTGAATTCCCGTGACGATTTCGCCGTACTGAAAAAGTTCTTCGAAAAAGAGGAATTCACCGAGGACTACCTAAAAGCACAGCTTGATCTTACGGAAATAATGCTGCCCGAAGTGACCGCCAAGGAAGTTCGGACGCTGTATTCGGCGGCGAGAAACGACCATGACTTACGCCGCGCTGCCATGTTTCTAAAGCTCATCCGTTACAGTTATTCAAGCGGATGCAAGTCCTTTGCCTGTCAGCCGTTTTCACTCAGAACGCTGTTTGCACTCGTGCAGGACTTCGCCAAGCGGTGCGAGAATGTGGTCATCGAAAACCAGGACTTCGAAACCCTCATAAAACACTATGACCGACCGACGACCTTCACCTACTGCGATCCGCCGTACTTTACCAGTGAGTATGTATATGACTGCGGTTTCACATGGGAGGATCATCTGCGGCTCTACCACGCTCTTGCGGGCATGAAAGGCAAATTCCTGCTGTCCTACAATGACTGCCCCGAAATCAGAGAGTTATATAAGGAATATAACTTTTTCGACTTCAAGCGGGTGCATAGTATGGCGCAAAAGTACGAGGCAGGCAAAGAATTTCCCGAACTGCTCGTAGCCAATTATGACCTCTTTGAGCGTGAACGGCAGCAGCCGCACCAGCTCACCTTATTCGATGTAGGCGACAAGCCACTCGACTACGAAAAAATATTAAAGGAGAACATCGTATGCAGAATAAAAAGATAAAAACCGAAATCATTATGCTTCCCGTGCCTGCCGAATTATTCCTCGAAGCCGGAATGTTCGAGGGCGACCCCATGCAGATGTACACAGACGGACACAAAATCGTCATTGAGAACATCGACGATCCGAAGGACATCGTCTGTGACGGCGATTGCGAAAATTGCCCCATTGCCGACATGGACTGTGACGGCAACTGCGAGGACTGCCCTTGCAGCGATAATTGCGATGAAAGCGAGGCGAACTGATATGACAAAGCTATACCGTGTCCTTGGCAAAAGAGGGCGCATCACTATCCCGTTTGAGATCCGGCAGCGTGTGGGCTTCACCTATAACGATGTGCTGTCCTTCACCGAATCACCGGACGGCAGAACGGTCACAGTCAAGCGTGAGAAAATCTGCGATAACTGCTCCGGCACCAAGACCGCAGATAAGGAAACCGAGATGACGCTTGAGGATTTCCTCGACAGTCTCTCCGCCGAACAGCAGCGTGTAGCCCTTGTCCATTTGTCCGTCAAATGGGCTGAACAGAAAGCAGGTGGACATAATGCCGGAGCATAAGCCGCTGTATCTCTATTCCCTCAAGGAAGCTGCGGAATGGAACGAAAAGGACGAATGGCGTGAAAGCTACCTCGAAAACTGCGACTGCGCCCGTGCTATCGAGAGAGCCATTGACGAACACTATGACGGTCAGTGCCTTGATCCCTGCGCCCAGGAGATCATCGACCGATACGGCTTTGACCGTGTCAACTTCGTCCTTGCCGCCACCGTGCGTCAGGGAACCCATGACGGCAGATATTCCGAGGACAACAAAAAATGGGCGCGGCGCTTTTCCGTTATGGACAAGGAAAACACATGGCAATACTGTGTGCGCAGTCATCCGGGGCTCGTCAATCTCTTTGTCTCCGACACAAGGCGACAGTGGGATAAACTCGGATTATATGACGGTAGTCAGTGTGACAGTGAGCGCAGCGGACAGCACGACTATACCGATCGCATACTTGTACTGAATCCGTCCGTTCTCAAGGACGAGTGCAAAACGCCGCAGAATCAGTTGTTCTACGCCACCCACGGCAACGGCTGCCGCCCGGATTCTCTCGGTACGAAGGTGTTCGGATTCCATGTGTCGGACGGAGAAAAAACCTATTACCGCCGTGACGAATTCATCGGCGCACTCAAAGAGGAATTTGTCCCCGAATGGGCAAAGGAAAACACACGGAAATATCTTGAAGCCGACGACCTTGTCGACGAACCCGATGAGGACGGCGGCATGACCTTGGGAGGAATGTAGAATGGAAATAAAGATCTATCAGATAAACCGGAACAGAGATAAAAACTTCGTCAAGTTTCTACACTATAAGCATCTCGACAATTTCCAGGAAACCAAGGATATCAACGCCTCCATTTACGACGAGGTTTTCCGCGGAGATGCGGATTGTGAGGATTTGGAGGATGTATACCGTATGTTCAATACGGAAGGACATCCTCTGCACCGCGGACATTCACTCTCCGTTTCGGATATTGTCGTTACAAAAGACAGCGCTTACTACTGCGACAGCATAGGCTTTCTAAAGGTGGACTTCGACGAGGCAAAAACCCAAAAGCCTGATAACCTTATGACGGTGGTCTATGTTGAACCCAATAAAGCACCGTATGTAACCGAAATTGCCCATACGCTTGAAGCCGAACAGAAAGCGGTCGGAGGGTTAATCGAACCCATATACAACGATGACGAAACCTGCCTTGTGGGAAATGAGGAGGCGAAGCTCATCGGTATGGATGGCAACCGTTATCTGGATGACGGTCATTCCATAATCGCCGGACCGTTCTTTGTCTGCGGACTCACGGAGGACGATTTCAGAGGATTGACCGAGGAAGAAGTACAGAAATATATGAACAAGTACGCTGAACCCGAAATCATCAGTCAGGAAGAAGTAGAAGCCGATACCGGCTTTATGCTTTATCCAATGTAACAGGAGGAATTATATTATGGCAACCAAGAAACCAACAAACACAAAAGCGGCGGCACAGAAAACTCCACTGACCGCTAAAATCGACCGCATGATCGAGCGTGAGGACGCGACGGTCAAAGCCTATGCCAGCGTGAATATCGGCGGCGCGTTCGTTATTAAGGACATCGCCGTGGTGGACGGTCAGAAAGGAATGTTCGCCCGGATGCCCTTTCGCTCCTACAAAACCAGCAGCGGCGAAACAAAATATTCCGATATTGCCTTCGCCCTCACCGATGAGGCAAGGCAGAGTCTTAACGACGCCGTCCTCGGCGCTTACCGTGAGGTTTTGGAGGAATCCGAGGAGGAATTACCCGATGAGGACGAAAGTCCGGCACAAAGTATGTAACTTTTTCTCGAAACTTTTCGATTTCGCTGGACTTTCCGAATTTTTTCGGTATCCTGTAGGTAGAGGTGGTAAATATGAGAAAGGCGAAAATGCTCGCAACCCTCCTCGCAGGACTGATCACGCTGAGCCTTGCGGGATGCGGTGCGGATAAGGCAGAAAGTACAAACAGTGAGTCTGCAAATGCAGAAAGCGGCATCACGGCAACGGCAACGGACAACGCTTCCGAGCCGACCGACGAGAGCAGCCTGCCTGCTGACAGCGAATCAAAGTCAGACGAATCCACAGCAGAAAAAGAACAGGCCGAAGGCAATGCCCCTGCCGACAGCGGCAGCAAGGCAGACACCAAAAAGCCTGCCGAATCAAATCAGCAGACAAAGACACCGTCCAAGCAGACGGAAGCTCCGAAACCTGCCGAGGAAAAACCGCAGACGCCTGTACCCGCAGAAAAGCCCGAAGCTCCTGCCGAAACACCTACCGCCAATGAGGTGGCAAGGAAAACGGCAGAAAAGATAAATGCACTAAGGCAATCCCAAGGCTCACCGGCTGCAACCATCCTGCCCGGACTCGGCAAGGTCGCAACCTATCGTTCCGAGCAGCTCGTAACAAACTTCTCGCATGAATCAAGTCCCGACGCCTGCACCGTATTGAAATACGGAGAATATGTAGATATGTCGGACTGCGGAATGCCCGAAGCGAGCTACTACCGAGGATACAATGCCGAAGCCGCCGCCAAAGGAAATTGGACGGGTACGGCAGACGAGATAGCCGATAAAATAGCAAACGGCTTCAAGAACAGTGCAGGCCATTGGCGCTATGTGGGAAGTGCCGAATACACCTACATGGCGGTCGGCATCACCTACAAAGGCGGCACATGGTACTGCTGCGTATGCGTAAGCAGCCAAAACTACGGCGGATAACCGCCCGATATACTCCAAAAAGAACGCTTGATAAAATCAGGCGTTCTTTTTTTATACAATCAAACTTGAAAGGATGAGTCAATATGAACAGAAAGAAATTGTTATCCTTGCTCCTTGTATTGGTAATGGTACTCAGCGCTTTCCCGATTTCGGCGTTTGCGGCACCTGCCTCGGACATCCCCGACAAAATGCTCGATAACCCCATCGTCAGAGCGCTTGCCTATACGGGCTACAATGTACAGAAGCAAAAGGATAACGGTACGATCTATCAGACCGGACACTACGGCGGTGCCTTGAAACGAAATGCACCGAGTATCCTCTCGGATATTCATTACAGCACTTCGCTTACGGGTAAGGAAACGGTTTCCGACTCCTCGACCGTGACGGGAAAAGCACCGAATATTGCAAGGTTCGAACAGTACGGTCTCTGCTGTGCAAGCTTCGTGACCTACTATATTTGCAACTACCTGCCTAACATTGAGGGTGTGGATACGCAGTTTATTACCGACGCCATTAACGCTACGGGAACGAATTCGCAGGCCGTTGTGACTTGGCAGAACGCGCTGAATAAGCTTGCCTCGCAGGGTAAGGTCGAAAAGGTCGGCACGAGTCCGAGCAATGTGGACTATTCCAAGCTCACTCCCGGCGACATTATCATCTTCGGCAACAGCTCAAGCAGCCATGTCCATGCGGCTATTTTTGCAGGCGTGTATAACGGCAAGCACTTCATTATCCATGTAGGTAATGAGAGAGGCCCCGAAATCAACACCACCGAAGGTATGGCACACTCCTCCAACGGAGATAAGGCATCCACGCCGAACGGATATTATCATCTGCCGGATGAACTCTTTATCGAAAACGGTTTTATGGAGGTTAAAAAGACCGATGAAAACGGCAAGGCACTTGCCGGAGCCGTATTCGTTGCCACAAATCAAAAGACGGGTAAAGCATACAAGATCGGCCCGACCAATGCCTCCGGCTATGCCAAGGCTGCCGATCCGATCCCGTTCGGCACTTATACCGTCAAGGAAACCGTGTTCCCGAAGGACTACCGTGCTTACGGAAAATCCGAATGGACGGTCACGCTCAACAAGAACACCCCGAACGCCACGATTACCATTAAGGCTGTCAACGAGCTGATCCCCGGCAGTGCCAAAATCGTCAAGGTCAGCGAGGACGGAAAGGTGGACGGCATTACCTTCCGCATTCAGGGCGAGGGCGTGGACAAAACCGTTAAAACCGCAAACGGCGGCGTCATTCAGGTGGACAACCTTCGCCCCGGCGTGTACACCGTAACAGAAGCCGAATATGACAAATATGTGCCGCAGGAAACACGCCGCGTCACCGTAGTCAGCGGTCAGGTGTCTACCGTCAATTTCAGCAACAAGCTCCGCCGCGGCGACCTCATCGTCAAAAAGACCGCCGAGGACAGCTTGGTCGAGGGCATGAAGTTCCGCCTCTACGGAACATCGCTCTCCGGCATTGAGGTCAACGAGTATGCTGTGACCGACAAAAACGGCGTTGCAAAATTCAAGGATGTGCTGATTGGCACGGGATATACCCTCGAAGAAGTCGACACTCCGACTCGCTATGTCGTACCCGAAAAGCAGACTGCCGCAATCGAGTGGAATAAGGTTACGAACAAGTCCTTTGACAATGTCCTCAAGAAGTTCAATGTCACCGTAACCAAGAGTGACAGCGAAAAGGGCTTGCCGCAGGGCGACGCATCTCTCGCAGGTGCAAAGTACGGTATCTATAAAGGCAATCAGCTCATTGACACCTACACCACCGACGCAAATGGTCAGTTTACCACCAAGTATTATATCTGCGGCGATGATTGGTCGCTGAAAGAAATCAGCCCGCCCGAAGGATACCTTCTCAACACAGAGAGTCAGCACATTGGTGCGGAGGCCAAGCTCTATACGGTTGAGTACAACCTCGCAAAGCCTCTCGACTCCCTCGAAAATGTTATCAAGGGTAAAATCGCTGTCATTAAACATTGCGATGACGGCAGTACCAAAATCGAAACACCCGAAAAAGGTGCGGAGTTTGAGGTGTATTTGAAAGCGGCAGGCAGCTATGAGAACGCCGAGGAAACCGAAAGAGATATTCTCGTATGCGATGAGAACGGCTTTGCCGAAACCAAGGATCTGCCTTACGGCGAATATACCGTAAAGCAGATCAAGGGCTGGGAGGGCAAGGAATTGCTTGCACCTTTCAATGTCTTTGTTAAGGAAAACGGCGAAACCTATCGCTTCCTCATCAACAACGCAACCTTTGAGGCGCTCATTGAGATTGTCAAAAAGGATGCGGAAACGGGCAAAATTATCCCTGCGGCGGGTATTGGCTTTAAGGTGCGCAACACCGACACGGGCAAATATATCGTGCAGCATATCAACTACCCGACGCCTGTGGACATCGACACCTATTACACCGATGTAACGGGCAAGCTCATGATGCCCGAAAAACTCCCTTACGGCAATTACGAGATCATTGAGCAGTGTACGGCTTACGGATATGTCCTCGATTCCGCACCCATCGCATTCAAGGTGGACGGCAGCAAGACGGTCGTAACCGTAGAAAAGCACAATATGCCACAGAAAGGCATCGTCAACATCTCAAAAAACGGCGAGGTATTCTTCTCCGCCGTGGAATCGGACGGCGTGTACAGCTTTGCTTTTGTCAATAAAGGTCTCGCAGGTGCGGTCTATGAGATTACCGCCGCCGAGGATATTATCACGCCGGACGGTACGCTCCGCTATGCCAAGGGTACGGTTGTCGATACCGTAACCACCGATGAAAGCGGCAGCGCCGCAAGCAAACCGTTGTACCTCGGCAAATATACGGTCAGAGAAACAAAAGCACCTTACGGCATGGTACTGAACGATGAGGCAAAGTCGGTTGAATTGACCTATGCAGGCGAAACCGTCAAGCTCACCGAAACCTCCGCCGAGTTCTATAACGAACGCCAAAATGCAGAGGTGTCGCTCTCCAAAGTTCTCGGCAAGGACGAAACCTTCGGCATTGGGAATAACGGAGAAATCCTCTCGGTGCAGTTTGGACTCTATGCGGCCGAGGATCTGACCGCCGCAGACGGCTCGGTCATTCCGAAAGACGGTCTGCTCGAAATTGCAAATTGCAATGAAAACGGCAGCATCACATTCAAGACGGATATTCCCGTAGGCGCAAAGCTGTATGTAAAGGAAATTGCGACCGACAGCCATTATATCCTCTCGGATGAAAAGTACCCCGTGACCTTCGACTACGCCGGACAGGATACCGCCCTTGTGGAGATCAAGGCAAACGGCGGCGAAGCCATCAAGAATGACATCCTCTACGGCTCGGTAAAGGGTCTCAAAATCGACCGTGAAACTGAGTCAGCGATTGCAGGTGCAAAGTTCGGACTCTTCCGCAGCGGCGAAACCGAGTTTACTGCCGAGAACGCACTCCTTACCGCCGAATCCGGCGAGGACGGCGTATTCACTTTTGAGAACATCCCTTACGGCGATTGGCTCATTAAGGAATTGCAGCCTGCGGACGGATACCTCGCCAATGAGGAAATCTATCCTGTCCGCATCGGTGAGAACGGACAGACCATCGGTATCACCGTTGTAAACGACCGCATTCCCGAAATCAAGACCAACGCTGCGGTTGACGGCGAGAAGGAAATCTGTGCAACCGAGGTGTTCACGCTGATCGATACCGTATCCTACAGCCACCTCATCCCCGGCAAGGAATATGTACTCAAAGGTGCGCTTATGGATAAGAACACGGGCAAAGCCTTTACCGAAAGCGGCGAAGCTGTAACAGCCGAAACCGTCTTCACGCCCGAAACTCCGAACGGAACGGTTACGGTATCCTTTACCTTCGATTCAAGGCTCATCAAGGAAAACACAAGTCTTGTGGTATTTGAAACTCTGTATAAGGACGGCAAAGAGCTTGCCGTACACGCAGACATTGAGGACGAGGACCAGACCGTCAAGGTTACCGTTCCCGAAATCGGAACAAAGGCAACCGTGAACGGAGAAAAATCCGCTACTGCCAAGGGCGACATTACCATTGAGGACACCGTTTTCTACAAGAACCTTACGGTCGGTAAGGAATACACCGTTAAAGGCATCCTTATGGACAAGGCAACGGGCAAGCCATTCCTCGTAAACGGCAAGGAAGTGATCTCCGAGGTCACCTTTACGGCAGAGAAAAAAGACGGAGAGATTACCGTCCGCTTTACCTTTGACGGCAGCGCCGTAACCAAGCAGACAGACATCGTAGTGTTTGAAACGCTCTATCGTGACGGTGTGGAAATCGCAGCTCATGCCGACATTGAGGACGGCGGCCAGACCGTAACACTTACGCCTCCTGCTCCTCCCGTTCCGCAGACGGGCGACAACTCCAACCTCGGCTTCTGGATCGGACTCGGTGCTGTGGCACTCGGTGGTATCATCGCCGTGGTCATTATCCGTGTGAAATCCCGAAAGGACGAGGATGACGAGTAATGAAAAAGGTGTATGTCTGCGCTCCCCTCGGAGGGAATATTGAGGAAAATCTCAAAAAGGTTAAGACATATACCGAATATGCACTGAGGTGCGGCACGGCTCCGGTCGTGCCGCATTTCTATGCGGAATGTCTTGACGATAACAATCCCAAAGACCGTGAAGTCGGCTTGGCGGCGGGAATGTCGCTGCTGTGGCTTTGCGATGAGGTTTGGGTATTCGGAAATACCGTTACGGACGGCATGAGAGCCGAGCTGAAATTCTGTAAAAACCTCAATATCCGAGTCCGAAAGATAACCGAAAAAGAAATCCAAAAAGCGATTGGAGGTTAAACCTTATGAATCCTATGAAAAAGAAAACCGTCAGAACCCTTTTCTGTGTTCTGCTCGTGGCCGTCCTTGTGTCGGCCTTCTCCATGACTGCCTTTGCCGCAGGCGATGTGGCAGGTGCAATCGAGAATACTTGGAATGCTGCCAAGAGTCAAATTCAGACGGTCGTCAACAATGTTGTTTTCCCCGTATGCGATATGATCCTCGCCATTCTTTTCTTCGTGAAGGTCGGCACGGCTTACTTCGACTACAGAAAGCACGGACAGTTTGAATTCGCAGCTCCGTGCATTCTTTTTGCCTGCCTTATTTTCACGCTGACTGCACCGCTGTATATCTGGTCCATCATTTGAAAAGCGTGCAAACGGCATAAAACAGGACTGAATTTCACAAAAAAATCACCCTCAAATCACTCGCTAATACATTCTGTATGGATTTGCGATTGTTCTAAAAACTGCATTAGCCGTTTATACTATGTATAAGAGAGTTAGTAACCGAAAGGAAACGGGTGATGTTATGATAGATAAAAGAATCGGACAGCGAATCAAAGAATGCCGCGAGAGGATCGGGCTTACGCAGGAGCAGTTCTCGGAAAAGACCGGACTTTCCGTCAATTATATTTCCACGGTGGAGCGCGGCGGCTCTTTTCCGAGGTGCGAAAGGCTGATCACCATACTGAATGGCCTGCAGGTCTCGGCAGACGCCATCTTCTGTGATGTGATCGACCATGCGGTCGAATACAAGGAGAACGAGCTCAGCCGCCGTCTTTCCACACTGCCTGCGGAGGAACAGAACAGGATTCTGCAAATGCTCGACCTCATGATAAAGCAAGCGGAAAACAATAAATAACTGTATAATTTATCGGACTGCACGGTTTTCGTGCAGTTTTTTGTTTTTCGACACTTTGTTTCGACAGATTTTTCTGTTATAATGGTGTAAACTGTGTATAAGCGAGTTAGATACACTTGCTAATACACATACAAGGAGAACAGAAAAATCATGAACAAAACTTGCTGCTTCACAGGACACAGACCGAAATCCCTGCCCTTCGGTTACGACGAAGGCGCGGAAGGCTGCAAAAGACTCAAGGCACTTCTGACCGAGAGCATCGAAAAGCAGATCACCGAAAACGGCGTGACGCATTTCATCTCCGGCATGGCGATGGGTGTGGACATCTACGCAGCCGAGGCGGTGCTGGAGCTCAAAGAAAAGTATCCGCACATAACGCTGGAATGCGCCATTCCCTGCGAAACCCAGGCAAATCGCTGGAGCGAAGGCTGGCGGAACAGGTACTTCGATATTATCTACCGCTCCGATGACGCACAGACGCTGCAAACCCACTATACCTCCGACTGCATGATGAAGCGGAATAAATATATGGTGGACAACAGCGATGTTGTGATAGCCGTATGGAACGGTGAAAAAAGCGGCACCGGAAACACGGTGGACTATGCTTTGAAAAACGGGAAAAAGGTCATCATCATTGATCCGAATACACTGAATTGACGCTTGTAAACGGCGCAGGAACCGCTGCAAACTCAGAGATTGCGGCGGTTTTATTTTGCGCTGGACTTCTGCCGCAGTGTGTGGTATGTTGTGTGACTTGGAAAGGAGGAAAGACCGATATGGGATTTTTTTACAAGCTGTTCAGCGGCGAAATCTGCCCGATAGAAAACCTCGTCAGGCAAACGCCCGAATACACCAAGGCACTTCACGAGCTCGCCGCCGCTTCCGAAAAATTGGAAAAGTCGCTGACGCCCGAACAGTCGGATCTGTTCTACGCAATGAAAAACGCCAAAGCGGAAGTGGAAACGCTCCTGCAGGCCGAAGCGTACCGAATGGGCTTCATAGACGGTTTGGAAATGAAAAAAGACATAGAAACAAACGGGAAAGCCGCTGACTGATTAAAAGTCGGCGGCTTTTCTCATGCGGCAGACACCTCGTCTGCCGTTTTCATTTAGAAATGAGGTGGTAATCATTTTTGACTGGTTAGGCGATATCTTTTCGGGGATCGGCAGCGCCATCGGCGATGCAATGGACTTCCTCGGAACACAAATATCCAATGCCATTTGGGACGCAATGCTCAAATGGTTTTATGAAATCATCTACGGCGCTATCGCCGACTTCTTCGAGATGATGGGCAATATGGGTGCGGATGTGTTTGACCTTGAATGGGTAAAAGCAACCGTAAAGCTGTTTACTCTTTTCGGCTGGGGCTTGTTCGTGGCCGGAACGGTTGTGGCAGTATTCGATGTTGCTATTGAATACCAATGCGGCAGAGCCAATGTGAAAACAACGGCACTCAACATCATAAAAGGCTTCTTTGCCTGTTCTCTCATCGGAGTCGTACCGATAGAATTATACAAGTTTTGCATCAGCCTGCAAAACACATTTTCCCACGATCTTGCCCGAATTTTTGCGGGAACGCAGTCACTCGACCTCGCAGGCCAAAGCACTTCGGTGCTGCAGGGCTCGTTTATGGTGGCGGCTACTGCGGAATACAAGCTCTTTAATCTGCTTGCAATGATAGCCTTTGCCTACTGCATTATTAAAATATTCTTTCAGAATATCAAGAGAGGCGGTATTCTCCTTGTGCAGATGTCTGTCGGTGCATTATATATGTTCAGCGTACCAAGGGGCTATGCCGACGGCTTTAACCAACGGTGCAAGCAGGTCATCGCAATCTGCCTTACCGCATTTATGCAGACAACATTGCTTTTCTTGGGGCTTCTGACCTTTCCGCAGAATATGCTGCTCGGACTCGGCATTATGCTGGCGGCCAATGAGGTACCAAGAATTGCGCAGCAGTTCGGACTTGATTCGAGTGTCAGAGTAAACATGATGAGCGTTGTTCATGCTACAACTACAGCGGTCAATCTCTCTCGCAGTGTAGCAAGAGCCGCGGGCAAATAAGGAGGTACGCTATGAAAGAAAACAATGAATTGGAACGCTCGGATATTGTCATCGACCGAGATATGGAGGTGGACTGCGACATCGGGCATCAGATCACCTGTTATCTCGAAACATGGTTTGATGTGGACAAGAAATTCGGAACGAACACGGCGGCGGACGATGACAAATGGCTGAACCTGTACGCCAAGTACGATCCGTTTGCCGACACGCTCCGGCTTGAATTTACCGTCACGACCGCCGATTCCTGCGAGGAAGGCGAATATGTACCGACCGTTGCGGAGTCGCAGCTCATCAAGGATATGATTGCCGAGAAGCTCCGTGAGGAATACGGACAGACGCCCAAGGAATTCTGCGAGGATGCTGGCGGAATAGAAATCGGAGGAATGACGCAATGACACAATATATCTATCCGCAGAACTTAAAAGCTACCGCCAATCTGTGGCTTTGGAGCTTGCGGGACTTTGTAATTTTGGCGGTAGCCGCACTGTTGTCGGTTCTCGCCCTTGTGCAGCTGCATATTTTCTTACCGGCCGTGGCTGTGTTGTGCTACGGCTTTTTAACGATCCGCATGGACGATACCACCGTACTCGACTTCATGCGTTACGCCGTGCGGTATTTAATATCCACACAACAATACTTTGAATGGAGATGATGATAATAAAACAGCAGAAAGAAAAAGATGACTTCGTTTCAATCTCACAAATCGCCGAGCCTACGAACAAGACCCAGCAGCAGATTGCGGACATGATCGCGGAAACCCTGACGATGGAAGAATGCTGGGAACGCGAAAACGCCGCATATCTGGCGGGCGGAACATGGTCATGATGGTGGTTGACATTTCCTGCGCAGCGTGGTAAACTGTTTTTGTCGGATGTGAGAGGCGCTTGCATCTGGTGCGGCGCGATCCTGCCGCCGTGGATTTAAATAGTGAGAAGGACAAACCCTTCAACCCCAGGAAAAGCACCGGTTGCCGGTGTTTTTCCTTTTTTTACAATTTTCACTATTTAGCCTAACCCTACAAGCTCGCCGGATCACAACAGATGCTTGGCGTCCATATCTAACGCATCGGCGAGTGCGATAAGATTCCGGGCTGTCAGGTTGCCTACATCAGCCTCTCCCAGCTCTACGCGCTGGATCTGGCGGATGTTAACGCCGGACACCTCGGCAAGCTGGGATTGTGTCATGCCAGCCATGCGGCGGTACCACTCCAGCTTGGTGATTGCCCGATTGTGGCAGTCGCGGCCGTAATTGACGAGAGAGCAAAGGGTGCAATCGCCATCGTCACGCTGGCAGTCAGCGTATTTTCTGCGCATACTGATACACACCCCCTTAACCTATATCCACAGGACGGGACAGGCGGGGCTGGTCGGGGTGAGCAGCACTCCACGCATCCGCAAAGCTCGAATCGCTAAACTCGACATCCGTGGCCAGTTTGAGCGTGCCGTGATAGGTGATCGCATTTGCGACGATGGCGGCGGTGTCTCTTGTCATACCAGAAAAATACAGCTTCTTGGCATAGCGGACGATGTCCCAGTATGCGCCTTCCGCTGCATCGTCCAAAGTAAGAGTCGGATCGCCGCCGAACAAATCGGCAAGAGGATTTTGCTCCCCTATTCTCGCGGTCCACCGATCGATAATTTCCTGGGGGTCTCCGCCGAGGGAATAGACAAGACCCCGAGCTGTGCCGCTATGCAGCTGATCCATCCGGCTAATAATATCAATTTTTTCCATTTTGCTTTTCCTCCTTGGCAGATTTGCGAGATGCGCCCCGCTCTTGTTTATGGTCTTATTATGCGCTAATATTAGCGTAATGTAAAGACTTATTTTGCAAAAAGACAGAATTTTAAAAAAAGTGACTGCACTCGCTATAAAGTGCAGTCACTTGTGCAGATGCATATTTTCTTACCGGCCGTGGCTGTTTTATGCTACGGCTTTTTAACGATCCGCATGGACGATACCACCGTACTCGACTTCATGCGTTACGCCGTGCGGTATTTAATATCCACACAGCAATACTTTGAATGGAGATGATAATAATGAAACAGCAGAAAAAGAAAAAAGGCCGTTCGGTGCAGGATCTGCTCGGCATCAGAACCTTCACGAAATACGGTCTTTCTACCAACAAGGGCGAACTGCTCTTTTACCTCGTATCACCCACCAATATTTCGGTGCTGTCGCATACCAACATCGAAATCAAAATTCGCCATCTGATGATGGTGCTGTCGGCGCTACCCGACATTGAGATCGTCTGCACCGACTCCTCGGAATGCTTTGACGATAACAAAGCCTATCTTACCGAACGCCTTGAAGTTGAAGAAAACGCAAAGGTCAGAAAGCTCATCAAAAAGGACATTGACTTCCTCGATACCATTCAGGTAGAGATGGCGACCGCCCGTCAGTTTTTCTTTATCGCCCGAATTAAGGGGCAGAAAGAAAAACAGGTCTTTGAAACCGCAAACCGCATTGAGAGCAAAATCGCCGGCGAGGGCTTTGAGGTGCATAGGCTTAAAAAGCCGGAGATCAAACGCATCCTGGCACTGTATTTTGAGGCGAGTATGCAGGGCGAAGCAATGCCCGACATTGACGGCGAACAGTTCTACGAGGGTACAGACGATGAGGACGAGGAATAAACCCGTCCTCATAATTTTCTGCCTTCTGCTGTCGGCGGCTGCCGTGCTTGCAGGCGCAAATATCTATTCGGAGTTAAAAGAACGGCAGAAAGAAAAAGCGAACTTTGCCGCCGTCTCACAAATCGCCGAGCCTACGGTCACGACCGCACAGACAGAATCAGAGCCGACCGAGCGGCCTGCGGCAGAACGCAATATACAAGCTCTCATTACAGAAAACGCCGACTGCATCGGGTGGCTCTCTATTGACGGCACAAACATCAGTTATCCCGTTATGCACACACCGTCCGATCCGCAGAAATATCTCCGCCGAAACTTCTACGGCAAGTACAGCCAAAGCGGTGTGCCGTTCCTTGACGGACGGTGCGACCTTCAAAGCACCAACCTCATTATTTACGGTCATAACATGAAAAACGGTGCAATGTTCTCCGACCTCAAAAGGTATGTGGACAGAGATTTTCTGAACGCGCACCGGACCGTAAAATTTGAAACCACAGACGGAGTACAAACCTTTATCGTAACCGAGGCGCTGAAAACAAACACCTCGGACGCTTGGTATGACCGCATTGCCGCCGAGGACAGCAGACAACTCATCCTCTCCACCTGCTACGAATCGGGCAAGGACGGCAGGCTGCTCATTATCGCCGTAGAAAGCTAAAAGGCAGAAAGGAAAATATTATGCTCAAAAGAAAACCGAAAGTATTGACGCCGGAGCAGGTAGAGGAAATCCGCACCAAGGACTTCTTCGACATGATCCTGCCCGGCACTATAAAATTTTTATCCGACCATTATATCGTCGGCGACAGCTACCGCTGTGTGTGGGCAATCCGTGAGTATCCGCCGTCCACCGAGGAACAGGCGATCCTCTCACAGCTCGCCGACCGCAACGGCGTGACGCTTCGCATTTACCACCGCTTGGTGGAATCAATGGAACAGCGAAAGATAATTCAAAACGCCACTCGCCGCAACAGGCTTAAAAGCGGCGGCAATGATGTGAACGAAACCATCGAGGCCGAGGGCAATTTGCAGGATGTAATTGAACTTCTCGCAAACCTCCGCAAAAACAAAGAGCCGCTGCTCCATGTGTCGGTGTTTATCGAGCTGAAAGCCAGGAGCATGGAAAAGCTAAAGGAATTGCAGAGCGACATTGCAATGGAACTCACTCGTTCCAAGATTTCCGTCGATAGGCTGACCCTGCGGCAGAAAGAGGGCTTTCTCTCTGTTCTGCCCGTGGGCGCAAATCAGTTCGGCGCACAGTATGAACGAGTGCTGCCCGCATCCTCGGTCGCCAATATGTATCCCTTCAACTTCTCCGGCAAAACAGATCCCCACGGCTCATATATCGGCAGAGATAAGTACGGCACGAATATCCTTGTGGACTTCGACCGCAGGGCCGAGGACAAGACTACAAGCAATATCCTCATTCTCGGAAACAGCGGACAAGGCAAGAGTTATCTTCTGAAACTTATCCTCACCAACATCCGTGAATCGGGCAAGAGAATCATCTGTCTCGATCCCGAATCGGAATACGAGGATTTGTGCGATGCGCTCGGCGGCTGCTATATTGATTTTATGTCGGGCGAATACACCATCAATCCGTTAGAGCCGAAAGCATGGACAGACAGCGTTGAGGACATCGACGCCACAACTCCCGAAGCCTTCAAAAAGGTCACAAGGCTCAGTCAGCACATTGCTTTTCTGAAAGACTTCTTCCGCAGCTATAAGGATTTTACCGATTCGCAGATCGACACTATTGAAATCCTGCTCTCCAAGCTGTATGCCCGATTCGGTATCACCGACACCACGGATTACAGCGTAAAGAAGCCCTCGGACTTTCCGGTTATGCAGGACTTTTACGAGCTCTGCGAAGAAGAATTTATGACCTATGACAAGCAGAGAAAATACCTCTATACAGAGGAAACGCTCCAAGAGGTCTGCCTCGGTATTCACTCCATGTGCGTGGGTTCTGAAAGTAAATACTTCAACGGCCACACCAACATCACCGACTCCAACTTCCTCGTATTCGGTGTGAAAGGGCTTATGGATACCAACCGCCGACTCAAGGACTGTATGCTGTTCAATATCCTGTCCTATATGAGCAACGAACTGCTCGGCAAAGGCAGCACGGCGGCATCGGTGGATGAATTGTATCTCTTCCTCTCGAATATGACTACAATCGAATATCTGCGTAACTGCATGAAGCGTGTGCGCAAAAAGGACTCCTCGGTCATTCTGGCAAGTCAGAATATCGAGGACTTTTTGATTCCGTCCATTCGTGAGTTCACAAAGCCGCTGTTCTCCATTCCTACGCACCAGTTCCTGTTCAATGCCGGACAGATCAACCCGAAGGAGTATATGGACGCCCTGCAGGTCGAGCCGAGCGAGTTCGAACTCATCAAGTATCCCGAACGAGGTACCTGCCTCTATCGCTGCGGTAACGAAAGATATCTGCTCCAAGTCATTGCACCCGAATACAAAGCGGCCATCTTCGGAAAGGCAGGCGGGCGATGAGCGCAACGGTAGCGGCGGCTCTTAAAAAGATAGCCGTTGCCATACTCACTGACAAGAAATTACGCAAGGCGGTGCTTGGCATTGCCCTCGGAATTATTATCATTGTCATAATGCCTGTGGTTGCCGTTATCGCTCTTTTTAACGGCGATATCGATATCGACACCGACAGGCTTCAACAAATCGTGGTCGAGGAAATGTCCGATGAGGAAAAAGCAAAGCTGCAAGCGGTTGAGGATACGATGAAAGCCATTGAAACGGCTATGACCGAAAAAGGCTTTACGGCAGAAAGGACAAAAGAGGCACAGGTGCTGTACACCCTCGCTTTATATGACCACTCCAAAGCGGACGGCTTCGTGGATAAGCTCGTCGGGTGCTTTGCAGAGGATCAAACAGACGAGCAGCTCATCGCCGCCGTCAACTCCGCATTCGGCACGGAGCTGAAATCCGAGGATTACAGCAAGATAATGAATTCCATTCGTGCCAACAGCATAAACACCTCCGGCTTCACCGATCCGCACAGCAAGAATAACCTCGACCTTGTGGAATGGGCAAAGCAGGCGCAGTCTCACGGCTGGGGCTATGTATGGGGCAGCTACGGCGAGGTGCTTACGCAGAAAACGCTGAACTCGAAAGCCAAGCAATACCCCGATGAGGTCGGCAGCAAGGAGGAATATATCCGAACACACTGGCTCGGTGGAAGGACCGCCGACTGCATCGGACTGATTAAGGGCTACGGCTGGTACGACTGTGAAAGCGGCAGTATCGCATACGGCACAAACGGTATGCCCGATATCGGTGCGGACACCATGTACGAAAATGCAACGGAGAAAGGCACGATCGATACGCTCCCCGAAATTCCGGGGCTTGCTCTTTGGCACAGCGGTCACATCGGAATCTATATCGGAGACGGCAAAGTGATACACGCCGCCAACACCCAAGCAGGCGTTATTATCTCCGATGTTTCAGGCAGCGGCTTTACGCACTGGCTCAAGATACCGTATATCACCTATACGGAGAATACCGAATCACAATGAAAGGAACGGTCTATATGGATAAAAGTAAAATCAGACAGCTTGCCGATTACGCTATCAACGAGTGCTGCGACCATTCGGAGGATTGCCATTGGAGGATCTCCTACGACGAGCTGTATTATCACTTCGGCGCGGAGGTCACGGACGCCAATGAAAACGGCAGACTGCTCGAAGAAGAACTACGGCAGAGAGAAGAAATCAACGAACTCATCATGACCGAGGACTGCATTGAAATGACCTGTCATCTGCAGTACTGTTATAACTGCCAAGGGAATCCGGTGAGTCTGCTCTCCATCCTCGGCTGTAACCTCTACGACGACCACGAAACCGAACACCACCATGAGCCTGCGAACGAATCCTCCGATGAGGACGAAACGCAGGCTCTTTCTATGTAAAGGAGAACACAACATGAAAAAGACAACCTTCAATATCTCATTTGACGAGGACAAGGCATCAGCCCTTGTCCTTTATCTTTCACAGAAAGGCACGACCGTCGAAGCGGAGCTGGAAAAAGCGCTCGACACACTCTACAGCAAAACCGTGCCTGCGGGTGTGCGTGATTTTATAAATATGAAATCCGGCACCGCTTCTCCCTCTGCCGTGCCGAAGCCGAGAAAGCCGAAGCTCCCCAAAACGGAGCATACGGAAGTAAGTGAGGTGAGCGCCAATGAACGACATTGATATTACCCTGTACCTTAACGAATACCGTGTGCGGGCATTGGCAGATGCCCTCGGCAATCAGACCGCCGAAACAGTCGAGGATAAATTGACTGAGGCGTTCGACACACTGTATCAGGAATATGTTCCCGATGAGCAGCGTGCCTCCATCGAGGCAACGATTGAAAGAGAGGAAGCCGCAGAGCAGGCGCGGCTGGAAGCGGCCCGACGCTTTGCGGTTTACCATATCCGTGAAAACGACGATGACTGTCACTTCACAAGCGACTACTTCCTCTCTCCGATGCAGGCAGCTTACCGCTACCGCCTCTATGAGCGCGGCGATTTATCCGACGCCCCTGAAACCTTTGCTGCCGCTTTTATTGAAACGAATCCCGTCAGCCTTGAATACTTCGGCAAGGTCTGTGCGGATATCCATGCGGATGACCGAGTCACTGCGCTGCTCGAATTTGATTTGGACGAAGGGCGGGTCAGTGTTTGCAACGGCACGGATAACGAGTGGCAGACCTACTCTCTGCATGATTTTTCCGTTGCGGCCTACAAAGCGTTCCGCTCCGATTATCGCAGCGAGGAATGTCGCCGTGAGATTTTCAACAGCAGCCTCGCCGGAAAGGAAATAGAGCTGTCGGAAACCGATGACAAAGCCGAGGCTCCGACAATGCAGATGTGACCGCCGTGTCAGCCCCTGTGTCGCCCCGTGTGGCAAGATACAGCCCCGAATCGGGTAAACACAAGCCCTGCAAAGGCAAAGAGCCGTTTGGAACGGTTTTCGCACCCTTTTGCGAAAATCGGCAGGCGGTACGAAAATAAGCAGGTGAAAGCCGAGGGGTTGCGCAGCTTCCCCTCGGCGTATCACAGCGGACGGCAACGCCGACCGCATAAGGCTTTTCGGGGCTTTTGAGGACGACAACAAAAACTGCGATTTAGGGGTTGCACGGATAAAAACCTCGCAAGTTTAGGGGTTGCGGTTTTTGAACGAAAAATACGGCAGGAAAAGGAGATGACCCAAATGCCGACACCGAAAAACAAACGCAAATTCGCACTATGGCTCTATCCCGAAACGCTTGAAAAAATCGGGCAGCTCTACACCGCAGATGACTGCCGCAGTAAATCCGAATTCATAGAAAAGGCGGTGCAGTTCTATATCGACCACCTCACTGCCGAGGATCAGCGCTCCATGCTGCCGAACGCAATGCTGTCCTCTATGAAAAGCATTGTTGCCGAGAGTGACAACCGCATCTGCCGATTGCTTTTCAAAATGGCGGTGCAGCTTGCGGTAACGATGAATGTGGTGGCGGCGAACAGCGAGATTGACGATGTCTCTCTCGAACGGCTCAAGGGTGAATGTGTAAAGGAAGTGAAACGGCTGAACGGCAATTTTACTTTCAAGGACGCAAACGATTGGCAAAAGGGATAATGTATGGCGCGCTTAATAACTAAATTCAAATATCTGAAGCCGGAGGACAGAAAAAATCTCGGCGGCTATGCGGAGTACATTGCTACCCGTGAAGGTGTAGAAAAGATAGACGAGTCAAGAAAGTTTACTCCGGCGACCGACAAGCAGCGGAAGCTCATTCAAAAAATCATCTCGGACTTTCCCGACAGCAAATCATCATTGGAGTATGAGGACTACCTCAAAGACAAAACGATTGGAACAGCTTCGGAATTCATCACCCGTGCGCTTGAGGAAAACGCCGATGAGATGATGCACACAAAAACCTATGCCGACTACATTGCCACCCGTCCCCGTGCGGAACGCATCGGCTCTCACGGACTTTTTACCGACAACGGCGTGGCGGTGGATCTGCAAAAGGTGTCGGACGAACTCAATGCGCATACGGGAAATGTATGGACGGCAATCGTATCTCTTCGCCGAGAGGACGCCGAACGCCTCGGCTATGATAACGGCAGCCGATGGAGAGATATGCTCCGGTCGCAAACGCAAACGCTCTCTAAGAACCTGCGGATACCGATGAGCAACCTCCGTTGGTTTGCCGCTTTTCATAATGAAAGCTACCATCCCCATGTCCACATGATCGTCTACTCGACAGACCCGACCGAGGGCTATCTCTCGGAAAAAGGTCTGATGGCTTTGCGTTCGTCCTTCGCCAAGGACATATTCGCACAGGACTTGCTCTGCGAATATAAAAAGCAGACAGAACACCGTGACGCACTCAAGGTGCAGAGCCGTGAGGTACTCGCCGAGCTCATCGCCAAGATAAACGGCGGCACCTATGACAATCCAAAGGTGGAGGATCTGCTGCAGGCACTCGCCAAGAGGTTGGCTGTGACCAACGGCAAAAAACAATACGGCTATCTGCGCAAGGACATCAAGGAGATCATCAACAGCATCGTTGACGAACTCGGCAAGGATGAACGCATCGCAGCTCTCTATGACTTATGGTACGAGTCAAAGGAAACGGCGCTGAAGGTCTACACCGAGAGCCGACCGGAACGGCTGCCGCTGTCGCAAAACAAGGAATTCAAATCTATGAAAAATATGGTGATTGCCGAGGCGATGAAACTCAATCTGCCGACAGATGAGGTTGAGGAAACGGACGAGCCGACAGAGCCGGACCGTGAGCCGACCGCCGAGGAAACCGAAAGCCCCGATCCGCCTCCTCCGCCTATGGACGAATATGAAAGAATGGTTGCAGACGCAGACAAAGGCAATAAATGGTCGCAGTACCGTGCGGCAAAATTTATGCTCGACCGTTACGGCGAACACTACGATCCGAAAAAGGCTGTGGAGTATCTCACCAGATCCGCCAAGCAGGGCTACACCGTAGCGAAATATATGCTCGGAAAATTATATTTGCGTGGCGAGGATGTGCCGAAACAAATGCTCCACGCTCTGCATTGGCTCGAAAGCGCCGTGCAGGACGATAACCAATACGCCGAATATCTGCTCGGAAAAACCTTCCTCAAGGGCGAGGATATAGAAAGAGATACCGAACGAGCCGAGAGCCTGCTGCGCCGTTCCGCAGAGCAAGGCAACAAATATGCAGCGTACACCCTCGGCAAGGCATATCTTGACGGAGATGTCCTTGCTCAAAGCATTGACGAGGCTGTGCGCCTGCTGAATCTGTCGGCATCAAAGAACTTTGCACCGGCACAGTTTATCCTCGGCAGACTGTTATACAAAGGCGAGGTCGTGCCGAAGGATATAAAGAAAGCCGTTGAATGGCTTGACCGTGCCGCCGCGCAGAAAAATCCCTATGCGGCGTACCTCGCAGGCAAAATATATCTGACCGAGGGCGAAGTCAAGGACATTCAAAAAGCCATCCGCAGTTTTAAGATAGCCGCCGAGAACGGAAATGATTATGCCGAATACCAGCTCGGAAAAATCTATCTCTACGGAAAAGACATACCGAGAGATACAGATAAGGCGATGTACTATCTTCATCTTGCCGCTGAGCATGGCAATCAATACGCAGCACAGCTCATCCACAGCATTCGTGTCAACGGAAACTGGACGGCAGCACTTGCTTCGCTCCGCCTGCTCGGACACATGGCTCGTATCATCCAAAACCGCTTGGAGGATGAACGCAAAAACAGAGAACACAGTATCGACCGCAAGCTGCGGAAAAAGATCGAGGAAAAGAAACAGGCTCACGGTCTCAAGCAATAAAGAAAGGAGAAACTCATGTCAACCGAATACATTCACTTTACAACCGCACAAAAGGAAGCTGCCCGGCAGACGGACTTGGTCGCTCTCCTGCAAAGCCAGGGCGAACACTTAAAACGCTCCGGCAAGGAATATGTGTGGCGCGACGGCTCGGAAAAGGTTACGGTCAGAGGAAACTTGTGGTTCCACCAGTACGAACGCATCGGCGGCGACGCCGTTGACTTTGTCCGCCGCTTTTACTACATGGACTTTCCGCAGGCCGTCAATTTCCTGCTCGGTAATAACGGCGGCATAATTCAAAGAGCCGAGCCGGTCAAGCGAGAGCCGCCGAAGCCGTTTGAATTGCCGCCTCAAAATGAAAATATGCGGCGAGTGTATGCTTATCTGCTTAACCGCCGAGGAATAGACCGAGAGGTGCTTTCCGCCTTTGTGCATAAGGGAATGATATACGAATCCGCCGACTACCACAACGCCGTCTTCGTAGGTTACGATGAACACAGCATTGCCCGTCACGCACACAAAAGAGGAACAGGCAGTGAGAGCACCTACAAAGGCAACGCGGAAAGCTGTGATCCCCGTTATAGCTTCCACTGGACCGGAACGGACAGCACGCTCTATCTCTTTGAGGCTCCCATAGATATGCTGTCCTTTATTTCTCTGCACAAGGAGAATTGGCGAAGTCACAGCTATGCCGCCGCCTGCTGCGTTGGGGATCAGGTGCTGTTCCAAACGCTGAAATTAAATCCCAACATTGACACTGTCTATCTTTGCATGGATAACGATGCCGCAGGGCAGGCGGCGAACAAGAGAATATCCGACAAGCTCTTTATACAGGGCATAAAACACGAAATCCTCGTTCCCGAATTCAAAGATTGGAACGAGGACTTATTATGTGACGAACAGGAGGAAGTTGAATGCCAAACATTGCAGCTTTAATCACCGTTGCCGCAGTTATGTTTGCCGTCCTCGGCGCGATAACGCTGATTGCTCATATCTATAACCTCAATAACATTAAGAGCAAAACAGTCGGCGACGGCCAGCACGGCACAGCTCGGTGGGCAAACAAGGCGGAGATACGAAAGACCTACCGCCACATTCCGTTCACGCCAAAGAAATGGCGTAGGCAGGCAAAGCAAAACCAAACGCCAACCATGACGGCAATAGCATCGAGAAAACTGCTCCGAAAAAAGACCGAGCCGACCGAGGAATTGCTGCCACAGGGCATCGTGGTCGGGTGCAAGGGCGGCAAGCACAGCACCACCGCCATGATAGACACGGGCGATGTTCATGTGCTTATGATCGGTGCGGCGGGTGTCGGCAAAACCGCCTTTTGGCTGTACCCGTGCATCGAGTACGCCTGCGCATCCGGAATGTCCTTCCTCTCAACTGATACCAAGGGCGATGTTATGCGTAACTACGGAAACATCGCCAAGGACTACGGCTATATGGTTTCGGTTATCGACCTGCGAAATCCAATCCGATCAAACGGAAATAATATATTGTACCTTGTCAACAAGTACACCGACCTATACGCAAAGCATCCCGACCAAATCGTCTACAAGGCGAAAGCGGAAAAGTACGCCAAAATCATATCCAAGACCATTATCCTCTCCGGCATGGATGCCGCCTCCTTCGGGCAGAACGCATATTTCTATGACGCCGCCGAGGGCTTGCTGACTGCAACCATTCTGTTGGTAGCAGAGTTCTGTGCGCCGGAGAAACGGCACATCGTGTCGGTGTTCAAGGTCATTCAAGAGTTACTTGCGCCATCAAAGAAAAAGGGCAAGAATCAGTTTCAGCAGCTTATGGAGCTGCTCCCGAATGAGCATAAGGCAAAATGGTTTGCGGGTGCGGCTCTCAACACCGCTGAGCAGAGTATGGCAAGCGTTATGAGTACGGCGCTGTCGAGGCTCAACGCATTCCTCGACACGGAATTGGAACAGCTCCTGTGCTTTGACACCGAGATAGATGCCGAAACCTTCTGTAATCAGAAGTCGGCTATCTTCGTAATCATGCCGGAGGAAAACCCCAATACCTTCTTTATGATCTCGCTCATCATTCAGCAGTTATACCGTGAGATACTTGCCGTTGCCGATGAGAACGGCGGCAAGCTCAAGAACCGCTGTGTGTTCTTCTGCGATGAGTTCGGCACGCTGCCCAAAATCGAAAGTGCGGAAATGATGTTCTCCGCCTCCCGTTCAAGGCGCTTGCAGATCGTTCCCATCATCCAATCCTTTGCCCAGCTCGAAAAGAACTACGGCAAGGAAGGCGCGGAGATCATCGCGGACAACACACAGGACACTATCTTCGGCGGCTTTGCTCCCAACAGCAGCTCTGCCGAAACATTATCCAAGGCACTCGGCAGCCGCACGGTCATGAGCGGATCTGTCAGCCGGAGTAAAAACGATCCGTCACAGTCGCTCCAAATGATCGAGCGTCCATTGCTCACGCCGGACGAACTCAAATCTCTTCCAAAGGGCGATTTTATCGTCATGAAAACAGGTGTGCATCCGATGCGGGTACACCTCAAGCTGTTCTTCAAATGGGGCATCGAGTTTGACGATGAACACCCTTACACCGTACCCGACCAAGGCAACCGTGAGGTCATGTATGCCGACAAAAAGGAAATACAGGACGGCATCCTCGAAAAATATCCGCCGGAGTGGAAAGAGGAAACACCTGCACCGAGCGACGCTGACGGCGGCGGTCAGGCACAGCAGGACAGCCCAAAGAACGAGCCGCAGAGAACGCAGCCGAAAGAAAAGAACAGAGGCGGCAACCCCATCCGTACCTCACCGCCGAAAAAAGAAACTGCTCCCGACAGAACGGAAGCAGAGATCATAAAAGACTTAACCGGAACGGAGGTGCAAAGTAATGAGCCGTCTTAATTTCCTCTACCGCACCGAACTGCCGCACAGAGCCGTTGCGGTGTATATCTATCTTGCCGACCGGACGAACGAGAACAACGAGTGCTGGCCTGCCATACCGACTATAGCTACAGACCTCAAGCTCTCGGCATCCACCGTCCGCCGCGGAATCCGAGATCTTAAAAAAACAGGGCTTATTGAAACCGAGCAGCGGTACAGAAAAAAAGGCGGCAAGAGCAGTCTGCTGTTCCGGCTGAAAAAGGAATAAAAAAGACCGCTTGTCGGCGGTCAGCGTTTAATCACGGCTGTGACGATTCGTTCAAGGCCGTGCTTTTCTATATACCGAAACACATCGAATAAGTCTCCGAACGAGAGTGCTTCGTTAAAATATTCCGTGTAGTCCTGCGGCGTTTTCAAAAGCGGATATCTGTCGCCTGCATTAACGGCTATGTAGTATTTTTCGTTTTCCATCTTCATCCCTCCGAAATCGCACAAGGTTTATTATATCGGCAGCGGGATGTTTTTTCAAGAGTCTTTTTCCGCCAAGGGGCAACTGCGCCTATATGCTGACAGGTGCCACCTGTCATGGTGGAAGGAGAAAGTGAACTTACCCAACTGAAGATATATTACAGCAGAAAGGAAAGACAAATAACTCTATCAAGGCAGAGTATAAGATGGAATCGGTTCGACTTGTGCAGGTCAAAGACCGCCCTTTTTTCTCTGCTGTGGGGCAAAAAGTGTGGCTTTTATGCAAAGCCTCGTAAGAAGCAGTTGAGAAACAGACGAATTTATGCTATAATCTAATTTGAAAAGGTATACCCAAGGGTAAACAAAAACGAATGAAGGCGAAATGGGGTCTGTTTATGACCAGGCAGAAAAAGAATACTATCATAACAAGCGGCATCGCTGTGCTTGCCGTGATACTGGCATATTGCTTCCGAATTGTAGGCAGGGGCAGCTTCTACCCGATGCTGTTTTCCTATCTGCGCAGCTTTATCTATATCGGCCTGTTCGCCGCATGGGGGCTCTCCGTCCGCCAGCGGATCGTGCAAAAGCAGGTGTGCAGGTTTATGACGGTCACCGCAGTACTGCTCATCATATGGATGGTAGTCCGTTCGGCAAAGTATTTTATATTCTGGCAGCCGGATGCCGTCCGTTACCTGTGGTATCTGTTCTATCTGCCCATGCTGTTTGTGCCTATGCTGGCACTGCTGATTGCCATGTCATTGGGAAAGCCGGATGAATACAAATTCCCCAAGGGAATGTCGGTTCTGTGGATCATCTCCGGCGTATTGCTTCTGCTCGTGCTCACAAATGATCTGCACCAATTCGTATTTACCTTTCCGAAGGACGCCGCCGTGTGGACGGACAAAAACAACGGCTACTCGGTAGGTTACTTCATTAGTGTAGGCTGGCAGGTGCTGTGTGCCTTTGCCGCACTCGTAATTATGTTCTTCAAATGCCGCATGCAAAAAGGAAGGCTCCACTTTCTTCCCATTGTTCCTATGCTGCTGGCGATTGTTTACAGCGCACTTTACTATGCGGGTGCGGATTGGCTGCTCCACTTGTTCGGCGATATTGCCGCATTCCAAAGTGTGATGTATATTCTGACCTTTGAGTTTTGCATCGCCTGCGGATATATCCATTCAAACAGCCGTTATGTGGACTTGTTTGCCTCCTCTGTCGGCACATCGGCAGAGATCACCGACAAGGACTTTACCGTTCGGTATGCAGCTGTAAACACTGCGCCTATCGCAAAGGAAACGATGAAAAAAGCCCAGCAAAGCCCGGTCACGATGGGCGGCTTGACCGTTCACACCATGCCCATTAACGGCGGCTATGCCGTATGGACAGAGGATGTGTCGGCTCTGCGTGACATCAAGGAGAACTCCGAGCTTCTTGCAGACGAGCTGGCCGACAGGAACGAAATACTCCGTTATGAATACAAGCGTGAAGCCAAGCGCCGCAAGGTGGAGGAGCAAAACCGCCTGTATGATCTCCTGCGTTCCGCTACGCAGACGCAGATCGACCGCATTGCGGAGCTCACTAAGGAATACCGCCGAATCTCAGGCACCGATCCCGACAGGGCCAAAACGCTCCTTGCCGAGATCGCCGTGCTGTGCAGCTATATTAAACGCCGCAAGCATCTGACGCTCCTTACCGACCGAGATATTAAAATAGCGGCAACGGAACTCCACCGTGCCTTCAATGAGTCCCTCCAAACGCTGAAGCTGTTGGGCGTTCGCAGCTCACTCTATGTGGACGAGTCTCTTTCCATGCTCTCCGGCAAAACGGCCACCGCTGTATTTGATTTTTATGAATCGGTTATTGAAGCCGACATTTTGAATTTAACAGGCATACAAGTAAGCCTCTTAAAGGCAGACGGCTTGCGTTTGTCACTGAATGTGTGCTGCAAAGCCGACCTTTCCGCTTTGGTAAGCGGAGACGATATCCGCTGTGAAAAAGAGGATGACGAGGAATACCAGCGCCTTGTATTTGAAGCGAAAGAAGGTGACAGGAAATGAGTGCATTTTCTTCCCTTTCTGAATTATGGCAGACCATGCTGCCGTTTATCATGCTTGTGGAAATCGTCCTTGAAATCGGGCTGTTTATATATCAGCTTCTCCGCAGCAATAAGCCGGTGCGCAGCCTGCTGAGCCTGGCGGTTATAGCGGTGATGATCCCACTGCTGTTCTCCGTTTCTCAGGCAGATCCCGATAATATCGGGGACGCGTTTCTGTTGGGCGCACCGTGGCTGATATTTGCCGCTGCCATTTTCCTTGCGGCAGTTCACTTTGCCATTGCTCTGCCGCGGGAATACCGCCGCAAAAAGAACGAGCTCTCGCCGTTCTCCATTAAGGAAGCAACGGATAAGCTGCCTATGGGCATCTGCTTTGCCGACCCGAACGGCAGGATCATCCTGTGCAACAACCGTATGCGCAGACTCTCCTTTGCCCTTTGCGGCCACGAGCTGCAAATCAAAAGCGATATGGAAAATGCCCTGAGCGTGCCGGACAGATCTGTAACCGTCAAGGATGCTTGCTACATCCTGCCCGACAAGACCGTCTGGCAGTTTCGCACACAAAATATCACCGTGGACGGCGATGACCGCTGGCAGCAGATCACGGCGCACAATGTAACCGAGCTGTATAACGGCTACCAAAAGCAAGAGGAAATAAATAAAGAACTGGCGGAAGTCAATCGAAAACTCAGGAAGATGTACGCCCGCATGGAGGACGATGTCAAAGAGAAGGAAAGCCTTGACCTAAAGGTCTATATTCACGACACCATCGGGCGAAGTCTCCTGACCATCCGTGACATCATAGACAGCGGAGAGGATACCGAGCGAAAGCTTGAGGCGCTGCAAAATGCCATCGGTATGCTGGCAAGCAACCGTGTCACCTCTGTCAGCACAATGGACGAGGTAAAAAGAACCGCACGGCAGCTTGGCGTGGCTGTAAAAATCGACGGCTACCTGCCCCGTGATACCGCAGCCGAGGAGCTGACCGTTGCCGCCGCCAAGGAGTGCGTGACCAACTGCATCAAGCACGCAGACGGGAATGAGGTATATATCCGCATTGCCCAGCGGGGCGAACGCTATGATGTTACCATAACCAACAACGGCAAAATACCCACAGAGCCGATCAAGGAAGGCAGCGGCCTGTCAACGCTTCGCCGCAGTATTGAAAGCTCCGGCGGTGAAATGTATATTTCGCACGATCCACGCTTTGCTCTTCTGATTACGATTCCCGCAAAGGAGATCAGCCTATGATTAACACCATACTTGTAGAGGATGATTTATACATCCAAAGGCACTTCGTCGATCGTCTTGCGGCAGACGGCGAGTTTCATCTTGCCGGCGTTTTCCGTGACGCCTTTGAAGCGGAAAAGCACTGCGACGCCACCGTAAAGCTCGTCCTTATGGATGTGCAGACGCAGCACAAGCACTCCGGTCTTGCCGCCGCAGAGCGCATCAAACAGGCTTTTCCGCAAATCAAAATCGTTGTGGCTACCTCGCTTGTCGATCCCGAAGTTTTGCAAAGAGCCAAATTAGGCGCAGCCGACAGCCTGTGGTATAAGGACCACGGCACAGAGGAGCTGATGAGCGTGGTAAAGCGCACCCTGGCAGGCGAAAAGGTATTTCCCGATATCGCTCCGGCCATCGAAATGGAGGGTACGATGTCCGATGCTTTCTCGCCCCGGCAGTTAGACATCCTGCGCCTTTATATAAAGGGCTTCACCTATCAGGAAATCGCCGATAAGCTGGGTATCTCCAAAAACGGCGTTCGCTGGAACCTGGACGATATGGTGGAAAAGGGCGGCTTTGAAAACAGAGAATCGCTGGTTGCAACCGCCATTGAAAACAAGCTCATGGTAACACACTTGAAAGACGAATAAGAGAAAGTGAACCCCTTGGCTGTACGGTCAAGGGGTTTTTTGCGCCCCAAAGGCAAAAAAATTTTAAAAAAATCGAAATTTTTCTTCTGTTACTGGCACAAGTGCCAGTGACAAGCGCCAAAAAATCCGTACAATAGATACTGTAAGATTAGGGTTGTGCTTTTAGAAGGTGGTGATGAATGATGAAAAAAATCGTTCTGGACATTCAGAGCGATATCCATGCGCACACCATGGAGCGAATGCTGATGCAAAAATTGGATGATTGCCAGGTTGTGATCTCCGAGTCGCCGGACGCAACCGCCGAGTGGTGCAAAACGCATCGACCGGATGTGCTTTTAATGGAGGTCAAGGCGTATTCGCCCTGGATGTTCAAAGAACGAATGGCGATCCGTGACAAGGTTAAACGGAACACGGAAAACTGCCGGGTCATTCTCTTTGTGGATGACGATACAGACGGAGAATTGACCGAAAAGGTACGGCAGGCAAAGCGCGAGGGTCTGATCGACGCTTTTCTCTTCGGTTCGGTATCCGAAAACTATTTTGCTTCGGTCATCGACAGTGTTTAAATCAGGCAACACAAAACGCATAAAAATCTTCAAAACTATTTTGAGGGAGGAAATGATATGACAAAAACAAACACACGAAGTCGCATCGTCAGCATCCTGCTGGTGCTTATGATGCTGCTGACAATGGTGCCTATCACCGCCGTGACGGCAAATGCGGCGGAATGGACGACCGTCAATTCCTATGCGGAATTGCAAACGGCAGTCAAAGCCAAGAAAGAATACATCAAGCTGGGGCAGGACATTGACACCACCAATTTCCATTCCACAGGCAGCGGCTTGGAAGTAGAGGATTGGCTGACTTTTGAAAACCAAACCTGTACTCTCGACTTGAACGGAAAAACCCTGACGCTGATGACCAGGTTACTCCCTATGGGGGTGTTCCTTCGAGTGTACGATGGAAGTAATCTGACAATCAAGGACAGCAGCTCTGCGAAAACCGGCGCGATCACCGGCGCTTTTAAGAACTATATTGCCAGTGATGCAGGTTGTTGCTTATTCCATGTGCATGGAGGAAGTAGCTTAACGCTGGAAAATGGAAGTTTTACCGTTACTGCTGAGCCGCATGAGTCTAATGCCGATACAGTCCGGGCTATGGACAGCAATATTACGATCAAGGAAGGCGTGACTATCAGCCATCCGGGCAAATTTTACCCTGAACATTCCTACAAAGATCTTGACGGAAATTCTTACGCTCTGCGTACAGACGGAAAGTGTAAGGTCATCATTGACGGCGGCGTGTTTGACGGCCATGTAAAGCTGAGCGGATATCAAGACACCAACGGCTCTATTCAAATCAACAAAGGCACCTTCAAGAAGGATGTGCAGGTGCTGTATACAGCAGAGGAGAATAATTCCAATCCTGCTGTCACAGTGAACGGCGGCACCTTTGAGGGCAATGTTTATTTGCAGTACTGGCCCTGGAAAACGAGCCTTTATATGCCGTACCGTTTGAATGGCGGCACCTTTAAGGGCACAGTAGACCTTTACGCAGATGACGGTATATTTGAAAAAGATAAACCGACAGGCAACCCCAATATTGCTTTGGGATTGGATAAATGCTTTGGCTACAGCGCAGTTGTTACGCCTGACGGCGCCTTTACCGGCCCCAATGCTTACACTGCTGTTTTGGAAAAGCTTACCACCCCTAATTATAAATATTATGAAATGTGGTTGAAGGGCACTGCTTCCAACCCCGTCCGAATCATCCCCAACGCATGGGGCATGAAGTCCGTCACGCTGGACGGCACCGAAATCAACTACGCCAAGGATTGGAATGGCGCAGTTGAGAATCTGAACAACGACGAGGCGCATACCCTCAAATTCGAGTGGTATCCTCTGGCGCAGGAGCTGAAAGACGCAGGCTATACCTATCGAGCCAATTTCGATTGCTATACCGTCGGCTCTAACATCCCCACCACCAGCGTTCCCATCAGCGCCACCGCCACCGAATATAGCCATACCATTTTCGCAGGCGTAGCCCCGTCGGTCTATCCCTATGATTTGCAGCTGAATCTGGATAAGAACGGCAGCTCCGTCGGCATCATAAGCAACCAGCATATCGTCAAGCTGATGGTGAATGAAGCGCCGGTGGTAACGGAAATTTCCAGTGCCCCCGTTCGGCTGAGCGCGGCGCTGACCCCCGGAACTTCCGCTCCCAGCGCTACAGCTGTCGGCAGCGGCTACACCGTGGGCAGCATCAAATGGTATACGGACAGTGGATGCAATACCCCGGCAAGCGCCTTCGTTGCAGGAACGAAATACTATGGCAAAATCGTACTAAAGCCCGCAGAGAACTATAAGTTCGCGGCTTCTGCAAGCGCACTGTTCTTCTGCGATGACCCCAACGAGAATTATTCTATTGTTGGCAGCTCTACTGTTGCAGAGGACGGTTCCTCTCTGACCCTTATTGTGAAGGGAACGGCTGTTTCTGCTCTCAAGTGGGATAGCGTTGATAAAACTAACCAGACCTATACCATCGGGGATAGCGCGCTGACGCTCAATGCCAAGGCAACGGGCGGCGACAGCAGCAAGCCCATCACCTATAAGCTGATTGCGAAAAAGGGCGGTACGGAAACGGTCAAGGCATCCGCAACCGTTGCGGCTTCCTCGACGGACAGTTTCTCCGCTTCCCTCAGTTTTACTGATACAGGCAGCTATGAGTGCTGGTTCGAAGCCACGCGCGGCAATGTGACCATCACCAGCGACCACTTCACCGTAACGGTCAATGCCCCCGGGCTGTCCATTGCAAATCAGTCTGGCGATCTGACCGTAAAGCAGAACGCGACCGCACGCCTGTTTGTCAAGGCAGTGGGTCATGGTGTGAACTATCAGTGGCAGGTCAAGAATGGCGGCGCTTGGAACGTGATTTCCGGTGAAACAGCTTATGATTATGCCGCCCCCACGACCAATGTTGGCGAAAAGACCTACCGCTGCAAGGTTACGGACAACTATGGCGGAACCAAATACACTAATGAGATGACGGTTACAGTGACAGCGGTCGCTGATTCGTCCCTCACTCCGGCAATCCTTCTGGCAGCCGTCAATGGCGATGCGCCCGATCCTGCCAAACTGTGGCCGGATAAAGATGTAGAGCCTAACGGCTGGCTGGGTCTGAAAGCTGAGTACGATGTGACCGCCGGCGATACCTTCCACGGCGTTGCAACATTCTCTACGATCCCGACGGGCTTTAACATGAATGGTCATGACATTTACTATGACAGCTACAACAACATTCAAAAGACGCCTGTGCTTGGAACCATCAGCTATGAGTGGGAGGGAACTACAAAAAACCCGTGGGAGGCATCTTCGGGTGATTTCACCTCTTTGGGTACGGACGCTCATGCATCGTTCACGATTCCGAGTGGGGTTAATACCTACTATGTTAAACTGAGTGTTAAGAACACAGTCGGTACAGAAACCCAGATAAGCACCGTCTATATCACTTTCCATGTTTCTGCGGCTCATACGCATACCTACGCCTATGCACAGCTTAATAAAGACCAGCACACCAAGTATTGCACCGCTGGCGATGACAGCATCACGGAAACCCATACGATGGAAAATGGCGTGTGCAAGTACTGCGGTTATGCTCCCGCAAAGACCTATTCCGTCACCGTGACCGGCGGCAGTGCTAATCACAGCACAAATGTTGCCCCCGGCACAAAGGTTACTCTGACTGCGAACACCGCCCCCTCCGGGCAGGAGTTCGACAAATGGGTGGGTAATGTTACTGTCGCATCCGACAACACCTTCACCATGCCCAGCCATGATGTGACGGTGGCCGCTACCTATAAGCCTATCGCCCATACCCACGATACCGACGCACAGCCTTGGGTATATATGGACCCAGGTACGCATATCAAGACCTGCACAGCAGGCGACGATTTCAAGGTGGAGGCCCACGAGTTCACGCCTTGGACGGACAACGGAAACGGCACACACAGCCGCCACTGCACCGTCTGCAAGATGACGGGCGGCTCCACCTACACCGAAACCGCCGAGCATACCTGGGTATGGGTAGTGGATCAGGAAGCAGCGCTGAATCAGCCCGGCAAGCAGCATGAGGAATGCACCGGCTGCCATGCTAAGCGCAACGAGAACACCGAGATCCCCGCCCTGCGGGATTACGCCGTTACCGTCACCGGCGGCACGGCAACCGTTGCCGCAGGCACACCCATCACCCGCGCCATGGAGGGCGTTGAGGTCACCGTTACGGCGCAGGCTCCTGGCGGTAAGCACTTCGTCAAGTGGGTCGTTAAGGCAGGCGGCGTAACACTGGCTAACGAGACCAGCGCCACCACCACCTTCATCATGCCCGCAAACGATGTAACAATCGAGGCGGAGTGCGCCGAAAATCCCGTTGAGTCGTATACGCTCACGGTTATTAAGGGCACGGCTTCCGTTGCCGCTGGCACCCCCATCACCGACAAGATCGAGCAGAACACCGTTGTGACCGTTAAGGCGGACGCACCGGAGACCGGCAAGGTCTTTGATAAGTGGGTCGTGCTGGAGGGTGGTGTCACCCTGACAGACGCCACCAAGGCGACTACCACCTTCACCATGCCCGGTAATGCTGTGAAGATTGAGGCCACCTATAAGGATGCGCCCCCCGCTCATACCCACAGCTACGGCACAGATTGGAAGTATGATGACACCAACCACTGGCACGAGTGCGCGTGCGGCGATAAGGCCGACACGGCAGCACACAGCTTCCAGTGGGTGATCGACAAGGCCGCTACCAAGGAGGCCATCGGCACCAAGCATGAGGAATGCACCGTTTGCGGCGCCAAGCGCAGCGAGAATACGGTCATCGACAAGCTCCCCGACGGCGGCAACACCGGCAATACAGGCAGCGGTGATAATAACACCGACAAGCCCGGAAAGGACGACTCCACCAAGTCTCCTCAGACCGGTGACAGCAGCAACCTCATCGGTTGGCTGGCTGCTCTGTTCGTCAGCGGCGGCGTTCTGACCGTACTGGGTCTGAACGGCAAAAAGAGAAAGGAATCCGAGGCTGAATAAGCCGACGCTTCCGAAATCGAAATAACCTAAACACAATAGGCGGTGACGGATCATTCCGCCACCGCCTATTTCCCCGAAAGCGGACTTGGCAGCAAGTCCCTTTCCGAAAGGCGGCAACCACGACGGCGTTGCCGCTTTTCGGAAGGACTACATAAGATAAAGGAGATAAGTTGCCATGACTGTTTCAGAGCGAATTCCCTTCAGCGGCTTCCTGCTGCCCCTACAAGAAGGGTACACCTACAGCTGTGACCGCCGCACCACCGACGGCATGGAGCTGCTGTTCATTTCCCGTGAGGACGGGCGTTCACGATATTACTTTGAGTCGGATATGCAGGAGTATGATCGTAAGGCGGCAAGCGACGCCTACAGTCTGACCGTGTATCCACGGCCGAACGGGGACGGAGAGGTGTCCTTGCTCCATTGGAAGCGCTCCGCTACGGGCAGATTTTTCCTCTTTCGCATGACCAAGCCCGGCGTCACGCTGACCGGCGAGATGTGCCTGTGGGACGAAGAAACCCCCATCGGCACCGGTCTGCCGATGCTGTTCGACTTCCTGGACGAGGTCAGAATTCAGAATATCGAAGTAAAGTAAGGTGAAGCAATGCAGGATAACAGAATACCGAGACCAATGACCGAGGCGGAAATACTCCGCAGGCGTGAGCTGCGCCGTGCGGCGATCAAAAAGCAACAACGGAGAAGGACGCTCTTTCTTACCGCCTGCGGCCTTGCGGTGGTGCTGCTCATAGCGGGCATCGTGCTGCTGTGCCGAGGCTGCGGCCGCACCGAGGGCAGCCCTCATGACGAGAGCATCTACGGCAGCTTTGCAATGTCCGACAAGAGCTGTGTCTATACCTTCCGTGAGGACGGCAGCGGAGAGCTGCGGCTCTCCGGCGCACCGTATAGCTTCCGTTTTACGCTGTCCGGCAAGACACTCTCTATCGACTTTGAAGCCGAGGCACTGACCGACTGCGAGTACGAGGTGGCGTATACCGATACGGGGCTTGAGCTGACCGCTGGCATGGGCACGGCGACACAGGGTGCGAAATACATACTGAACAGAACAGAAAAATAAGACCCATGCGGTCATGAAAGGACGGTGACGGCGATATGCCGCCTGAAAAGAGAATAGCCGACCGGACGGCAATCTCCGGCACAGTTTCAAGAGCGCTCAGCAAGTAAAAAACTTGCTGGGCGCTCTTTCTTTATGCCTTCGACAAAAATCAGCCGTTTCCAGCAGCAAAACAAGCGGTTCGGCAAAATATTCCAGCGAGGAGGTGATACCGATGTACAGTGCAGTGCTTTCAGAGGACATACCATACGGATCTTTGCCGTAAAGGGCGGCCGCCCTGCCGTCCTTCGGCGACAAGGTGATAACATGAAAAAAAACATAGGAAAGATAAAGGTGTTGAAATAGCAAAGACTGTCTTTGCGCAGACACACAGACACCTATATTTTTATGACCTTCCCGGTCGACAAAATTCAAAACAAAATCCGAGAAGCGCCAATAAAAGCACCGAAAAAACGGGAATTTTACTTGGCTTGACTTTTTGCGGCCTTTGCGCCCTAAAACAGCGGCAATCCGGCAGCGTCGGCTGTCGAAGCCCTCCGTATCAATCGTTTTTGCCCTAACAAAAAACGATTGAACGGAGGTACATAACCTTGAAAAAACAACCCAAAGCGGTTTATATCATAGAAAACGGCGGGTACACGGAACTGACCTATGAGGAATTCCGTCGCCGTGAGCAAATCTGCCCGTTATATGCGGACAAGCTGTTCCTGCCTCTCTACGGCAGGGTTATGGAGGTATCCAAAGAGGATTATACGGAATTCTACCGAGCAAAGCGCCGACAGAAATATCTGGACGAACGCTCTGCGGACAATGGCGACTTCTCCTACGATATGCTGACCACCGATGAATTCAGCGGCGAGGACATCCTCATTGCCGAGCAGCCGGATGTATGCGACACCGTAGTGGAAAGCATTATGACGGACAAGCTCAGAAAAGCCATCCTCAAGCTGACCGATGAGGAACAGCTCCTCATCTACCGCCACTATTACGCCGGCATTTCAGGCACAGACCTTGCCGAGATTTATGGCGTATCACAACAGGCAATCAGCAAGCGGATCGCCAAAATCAGAGCAAAGCTCAAAAATCTTTTAGAAAATTAAAAAAACTTGGTTGTAGCCCCCTCAACTTTTCGGCATGGAAAGTGAGGGGGCTTTCTCTATAGCCTCCGCCCGTTCTTTGAAAACCGAATAGTACAGCGCATCCTTTACCTTCCTTCTGCCGTCGGCGAAACCGATAAGCCACACGACCTTTTGAGTCGGACGGTGCAGCGCATCCGCACCGAAGGCCATAAAAAGCAGAAGCAATAATGATACTTGCGTCCAGTCACAGGCCGAGCGTTGAAGCGGCACGAAAAGCGCCGTGAGCCGTCGCAACCAATGAGGGCGCCTCGCAGAGATCCTGGGAGTGGTGGGATTCCAATGAGGTCAAATGCATGACCGGAGGATGTGTTCCCTTGTTCGGGGCGTCGTGGACAAATACGGACAGAACCAAGAACGATTGATACAAATACCAAGGCGGTCGTTTGCCCAAAAGCACTCGGCCGCCTTTTACTTAAACGGAGGCTAACTATGAATATGAAAGAGATTAAACGAGGCGAAATCTATGCCGCCGACTTCGGCGCAGGCTTCGGCAGTGAGCAAGGCGGCGTTCGCCCTATTTTGATTTTACAGAATAATACAGGCAATAAGCATAGCCCTACCACTATCGTGGCAGCAATCACAAGCAGAAAGACAAAAACAACTCTGCCTACCCATGTGACAGTTACGGCAAACGGTCTCAAAACCGAATCCACCGTCCTGCTCGAGCAAATCCGAACGATAGACAAAGCACGGCTCGGCGAGTATATCGGCAGGCTCGACAGCAAGACCCTCGCCGCCGTTGACCGTGCCATTGTGGTAAGCCTCGGCATCAAATACTTGGAGGGGCTGCTCAATGGATAATAACATCAAAGTCTACACCTTTACCCGAATGCAGCCGCAGGCATCGGACACAGACTTCCTTGCGGCGCAAAGCAAACTTGACGCCTACTGCAAGGAAAATGGATACCGTATTGTCGGCTCTGTCTTTACGAGAGAACCGTCAGAGAAAATGCCTGCTGTAATGCAGGATATCCTCACCGACATGAAAAGCAAAAATGCCGAGCTGCTCATCATCCCCGACATCAGCCGTTTGGGAAGGAACACCGATGTAGTTACGGAAATCGTCAAAGCCTTTGCAGACGAGGATATGGATATTGAAACAACAGACGGCTCTTGGCTTTCCGAATTGTTTGAGACGGACACCGAGCCTTTTATTTTTAGAATGTGAGGTGTAAATATGGATAAGAAAGACATCAACAATTCCTCTTATGCTTACAGTGTGAGCCTGTTAAAAATGCTCCTCGCTATGCAGCTCATCACCGAGGATGAATACGAAAAAATCGCTCAGATCAGTGTCGAGCATTACGGTGCTGATCTTATTTGTGTCTGAAATCTTAATTCTCAAAATTCCGAAAAAAACTGCTGGAAGTATTCGTACTCCTGTGGTATTGTGTGTGTTGCCAAAAGGCAGAACAGCAAGGCAGCCCCTTGCAGAAAGGAGAAAAGGCATGAACATTACTGAAATCACAAGCACCAAAACGCAAGCCGCTGTGCGACTTCGGTTAGCCCCGTACTGCCGAGTGTCAAGCGACTCTGCCGATCAGCTCCATTCCTTTGCAGCACAGATACGGTACTACAGTGACTATGCCAAGAAGCATCCCGAATATCAGCTTGTCGACATTTATGCCGATGAAGGTATCACCGGAACCGAGATGAAAAAGCGTGATGAACTCAAACGGCTGATAGCCGATTGCAAGAAAGGCAAGGTTGACCGCATCATCGTCAAATCGGTTTCCCGAATGGCAAGGAACACCGAAGAACTCCTTGTCATGATAAGGCTGTTCAAGGATATCGGAGTCAGCGTGTACTTCGAGGAACAAGGCATTGACACCGAAAAACTGAACATGGAAATGATCGTAACATTCCCCGGTATGGCCGCACAGCAAGAAAGTGTGAACATATCGGGGAATTTGCGTTGGAGTTATCAAAAGCGAATGCAGTCCGGTAATTTCAACTGCACCTGTCCGGCTTACGGCTTCGACCTCAAAGACGGCGAGCTCGTAATCAACGAAACGGAGGCGGCGGTCATACGAAGAATATTCGACCTATACCTCCAAGGATACGGAACGCCTGCCATTTCGAAAATACTTAATGAGGACGGTGTACCAAGACGGCACGGCTATGAAAAATGGCTGCCGAGTTCAATCAACTATGTGTTGAACAATGAACGCTATATGGGAGATGCACTCCTGCAAAAAAGTTATACCACCGAAACCCTGCCGTTTCGGAAAGTGAAAAATGACGGTCGGTTGCCGCAATACTATGTGGAGAACAGCAATCCGCCAATCGTCAGTCGAGAAACCTTTCATGCAGCACAGAACCTGCTGCACTCACGGCAGACAGAAAAATGCAAGCGAAAGATGTATCCGCTATCGGGAAAGCTACGCTGCCCCGAATGCGGCAGAGCATTCCGCCATCAGGTTGTAAACGGAACAGCCCAGTGGATCTGCACCTGCCGATCATCGGGTGCGACCGACTGTCAGCACCGCCATGTGTGAGAGAAAGCTGTATATGAAATCTTTACCGATATGGTTATCAAGCTGAAAACTTACCGAAACGAACTGCTTGGTACGCTGATTCACCAAATGGAACTCATGCAGGACCGTACAAGTCGAAATCAGGAACGCATACGGCAGGTAGACAAGGAGATCGCCGACCTCGGTGCAAAGAATCATATCATTGCACGGTTGCATACAAGCGGTGCATTAACCGCTGTCGAGTATGCCATGCAGACTTCGGAAATCGGCAACCGCCTCACCGAGCTACGCATAGAACGGCGACAAAAGCTCACTGAGGATGAGGATGACCAACGGCTCGCCGCCATCAAAGACTTAAACGGCATACTCGAAGAATATGAGCCGACCGCCAAGTTTGACAACGGGCTGTTTGACGAAATTATTGAGAGCATTACGGTGGACAGCAGCGAACAGCTCACATTCAAGCTCCTCGGTGGTATTGCACTGACCGAGAAAATTCCAAAGAAAGGACGGTGCAAAACGGCATGAGCAACAGAACACTGCCTTACGGATACTGCTATAAAAACGGCATAATTGCAATAGAGTCAAAAGAAAGCAAGGTGCTGAAACGAATATTCTCCGCATACCTTAACGGCGATTCGATGTTAACCATTGCCGAGCAGTTAAACAGAGAAAAAATCGAATACGCAAGCGGCGTTATCGGTTGGAACAAAGGGCGGCTCAAGCACCTCATTGATAACCCACGGTATCTTGGCACAGAGGTATATCCGCAGATTATCGAGCAAGCGACTTATGAGAAAATACAAAAGACAAAGCACAGTCGCAACACCCAAAAGGATACGGATAAGTCACAAGAGATATTCCGGCTGACCGTTCCCGTCCGATGCCCGATCTGCGGAAGCCTAATGCGACGCAGACATGACAGCAGATGCAAATGCCAAGAGCGTTGGACTTGTGAAAACAAAGAGTGCCGTTTGCGGATTGAGATATCCGACGCTGAATTGCTGACCGCACTCTCTGATCTTCTCTCCACGGTAACAGCCGACAGCATCTCACTGCCTGCCGAAAAGCCCTATGAGCCAAGCACCGAGGCAATACGGTTGAACAACGAAATCAGCCGAATGCTTGACGCCGCAGAAATAGATGAGGCTATCCTACGAAACAAAATGGCAGAGTGCATTAGTCAAAAATACAGCGAACTCGGCAATGAGTGCTGTACGGCACACAAACTAAAAGCCGAACTCGGCAGCTTGTCCGATGTCACCGAAAGGCTGAATCGCACGGTCAGCGAAATACGCCTACACCCCGACAAAACAGCAGACCTCATACTGCTGAACGGTCAGATTATACGAAAGGAGATAATCCATGCAACAGACAGCGGTCGCTCCACAGAAAGTGGTGCGTGTAATCGAACCAACCATATCGGTCAGAGAGAGCATCAAAAACCATTACCGAGTCCTGCGTGTCGCAGCATATTGCCGAGTTTCCACGAAGCAAGAGGAACAACTCAATAGTTATGAGAATCAGGTGGAGCATTACACCCACCGCATCAATGCCGAAAACGGCTGGACGCTGGAGGGTATCTACGCAGACAAAGGAATCTCCGGAACAAGCGTGAAAAACCGAGATGAATTCAACCGCATGATCCGCCGATGCAAACAAGGCAAAATTGACATGATCATCACGAAATCCATTGCAAGGTTTGCGAGAAACACGGTGGACTGCTTGAAATATGTCCGGCTGCTCAATGACCTTGGTGTAGATGTGTACTTCGAGGAACAGGGAATCCACAGCAATCAGCCCGGTGCCGAGTTTTACATCACCATCTACGGCAGCATCGCCCAAAGCGAATCGGAAAACATCAGTGCCAATATCAAATGGGGCAAGGCTCAAAGTGCCAAGGAAGGCAAGGTTATATTCCAATATAAGAACTTCCTCGGCTACCGCAAGGGCGAGGACGGACAGCCCAAAATCGTCCCCGAAGAAGCCGAAACGATCCGCCTTATATATGACCGCTTCCTTGCAGGCGACAGCCTCAAAGGGATTGCCGAGCTGCTCGAGGAAAAAGGTATCTCAAGCCCAACGGGGAAAGAGGTATGGCAGCTCTCCACGATACAGTCCATTCTCTCCAACGAAAAGTACAAGGGCGATGCCATCATCAACAAGACCTACATCACCGACTGCATCAGCAAAAAGGTCAGAGTAAATAACGGCGAACGCCCGAAATACTATGTAGAGAATAGTCACCCTGCCATTATCGACTCGGCTACCTTCGGCAGGGTTCAGGAGGAGCTCGCACGGCGCTCCGGCAAGCGCAAGGTCAAGCAGAAAGGTACGACCACCGAGCAGGGCAAATACTCAAGCAAGTACGCCTTGACGGAGCTTCTGGTCTGCGGAGAATGCAAGACGCCCTATCGCCGATGCACTTGGACGGCAGGCGGCAAAAAGAAAATTGTATGGCGATGTATAAATCGTCTTGACTACGGCAAGAAATACTGCCACAACTCGCCGACCATAGAAGAAAGCATATTGCAAAAGGCTGTTATGACGGCAATCATGGAAACCGCCAACCAAAACACCGAGGTACTGCGAACACTGAAGCTGCACATCGGCATGGGCTTGGAGGGCGAAAGAAGCGAGGATAACAGCATTGAGCTTCAGGTGCGGATTGCCGAAATTGACGCAGAGTTCAGAAAAATGCTTGATCGAGTATCCACAGAAACAGTGGAAGCCTTTGACGAGGAAACCGCAACTCGGCTCATGAACGAAAAAAGCCGTCTGCAACAGCAGCTCGACAACATAGCCGACGCTGAGCAACGGCGTGAAAACGCAAAATCCCGACTCGATGATATCTATACGATATTGGACGGCATAAAGAACCGTCCGATGGAATACGATGACCAAATCGTCCGCCAACTGCTCGAATGCATAGTGGTCGACTCAAAAGAACAGGTCACCGTAATATTCAAAGGCGGTCTCAAATCGGTGCAGCCGCTGACCGAATGACAGCGGCTCACCTCCGCCCTTAACCTTGAAAGTTCAAGATTTTTTGTAAGGGTACAAATACCAACCTAAAAAGGCGAAAAAATCTTTTTTATAGTCCTCTCACATAATGTGGAGACAAAATAGATGTCTCCTGCGAAAAGCCCGATTATATCGGGCTTTTTTGCTGCCCAATCCCGGCGGCGGGAGCCGTCAATATCCTGCCCGAATTGGCAGAAGGGACGACCCGTAAGGGCCGGCCCTTCTGCTATATGTTTCTTCTTTACCGGGTACGCTTTCTGCCCAGGACCCATGCGCTGCCGGTCAGGGTCAGCAGCATCAGGCCCGCATACAGCAGCACGCCGGCGTCCCCGGTCTTGACGCCGGGATTCTCAGGCTTTGCAGGCCGGTAATCAGGGTCTGCCGCGCCGCAATTGACGCACTTGCCGTCCTGGAAGTCGTGGCCCGTGGCGGGGATGGCGGTGCCCTGCTTCACGGTCTCGCCGCAGGTGCGGCAGACCTCGTCCCCGGTGTAGCCGTCCTCCGTGCAGGTAGCCGCCCTGGCGTTCTTCAGCGCCGTGTCATGCCCCGTGGCGGGAATCACAGTCCCCTGCTTCACGGTCTCGCCGCAGGTGCGGCAGACCTCGTCCCCGGTATAGCCGTCCTCCGTGCAGGTAGCCGCCCTGGCGTTCTTCAGCGCCGTGTCATGCC